>Ga0123352_10001036_pt1 | contig 35903 bp, 23 predicted proteins | sample TergutLab28metaG_FD_89700 | JGI IMG/M metagenome (GOLD analysis project Ga0123352, IMG submission 89700) | Labiotermes labralis P1 segment gut microbial communities from Petit-Saut dam, French Guiana - Lab288 P1 | ecosystem: Host-associated > Arthropoda: Insects > Digestive system > Gut ... | reverse complement strand
TTTTTTTTTTAATCTTAAAAATTTTAAATTTTTTCATTATTTTGTTATTTTGTAGAAAAAAAAAATTGAATTTTCTTATAATAAAAAAAATAACCAAAAATTGCCCCCCCCCCCCCCCCCCCCCCCAAAAAAAAAAAAGCTTGTCATTATGAAGCAGTCGTGAAGTAAGAACTTGTCAGTTCATTTTGCTGTCTTCAAAGTTTGCTGTAAAAATTATTTCTAGAGAAAAGCACCACTTATTCTGTCCAGCCATCTTTCAAGGACTTTCCAGTTTTGTAGTAGTCCTAACCAGTGACAATGTGATGTAGTTTATAAAGTGTTCATGAAGGCTGTAGCTAGAAATCATAATTACTATTTTAGATTTACACTGAAAATATCATAGTTTATACAATTTAGTCTGACAGTTTTAAATTCATGCAAAATAAACTGGAGCAGATGTATGCCATGCTGCGGCAAATGGAAAGGAAATTTCTGTTCGTTTTCTGTCTTGGTGTCATTTGTCTTACCACACTCTTTTATTTTTTATATTGTGTCAGCTCTTTACTTTCTTCCTGATGTGTTCCAGTATTTGTGTGACCCTTGTTCTGGTTCATCTCACAGGGCTCTTAACTTTAAATTGAGGTATTAATTGTAAGCTTGATTTTGTAAGCCATTTGTACAAGTAAGTTAGAAGCCACTAAAAATTTCACTGCTTCAGGAAACTGAGGCTTACATATCTGAGTATTTGAGTCTGGAGAGTTTCATTTTTCCTGGTAAATGCTTGTGACCAATTGGTACATTAATGGTGGTCTGTTTTTTATTTCTGTCTTCTGTGCAACAAATTCTTCTACATCACAAGGAAAGCAAAACTAGAGTTGTCCTCTCCATAATTAAGCATCATGCCATGATGGTGTGTGGGGCAATGGAGGTGAGAGTGTTGCCTACATAATATTGTAATATGTGTATGTGTGTTTGTATGTGTGTGTGTGCACATGCACATGCACTTGTGTTTCACGTGTGTGCTAAGTATTTGCTTTTACCACAACATGGTCTTACGTACAGGTCACAGTGCAGCTGTTTGTCAGTTAAAGGTAAAGAAATGCACAGCTTCCCCTTACATAAGGTGGTAAAAAGCAACACACTGTGATTATCTGTGTTTCAGCTGTCTAGATTTTAAATATTTTCAGTAAGTGAGTCTGAGACTTGTGACACTCTGGTGTAATGTGTAGCATGATTTGTACTTCATTGCATATATTGCAGTCGGGTGTGTTGGGTTCCTTTCATTGTTCAAGCCTTCTTATATGCATGAAATGATAATTGTTTTGTTGTTTAATTTCGATGGAAATAAAAGTAAAAATGTTCATTATGTGTGATTTGAAGTTTCATTGGCAGTGACTATGCAGTTTACTGTCTTCTGGGATGTGATGCCTTGTAGTCTAGTAGCTGTATATCAGTGCAGGTGCAAATTACAGATTATGTGGTGAGGAGGGAAGCCATTGTGGCTTAATTTGTGGTACTCTTCTGAAAGGACTGATTTAAAAGTACATAAATCTGTGAGGATTGCTCAGTGTCGGGTCAAGATTCAAACTGGGCACCTTCTGAATATAAATTGAGCATTACTGACTGAGATACATGGTTCTGCATCTCTGTTCTGTCATGTTCTATAATCTTTCTATTTTCATCCTACATAGGCTCAGAAATATATGCACTGCCATATAATAATGAAGTACATACACATTGAGTCATAGAAACTGAAATGTTTTTTAGTCTCAAGGATCTCTGTCATTTAAACAAATGAAAGGGTAAGAAAAGTAACATTCAAAGGGAAAATATTGGAAAAATAAATTAATTTTGTGTTCAGCTTCGGAGTTAAGTAAATGTGAAGAGTCTTAGTGGTAAGCTGTAGAACGTGATAATGAATTTTGGAGGTTATATGAGACAGAAATTTTGGACAGTTTTGTTGACGTGTAAAGGAGCCTGTTCCATGTACATTTAGAAAATGGAGAGGTGACATAACGTAATTGCAGTATTGATGTATCAATTCTGTGTCTAAATGTTGGAAAAGAAATGAAGCTTTGTATGTTGTTCCTTTGCTCCTCTGCATGTAGTTAGACGTCAAGATTAATATTCTGTGTCCTTGTACAGTCTGGGTAAGAAGTCGCCACACCCCTCCTCCAATGGAAACAAGACACCTTGGTTTGCTGGTTATAATAGCTTTGATGGCCCTTATCTGTTTCAGAAAGTCTTTTGAGTTGTTACCATGGCTGGAACAAGCAGTTACTCCATTCAAGAACAGTTGATTTCTAAAGATATAATTAAATAAATTGTCCAGTTCTGTATGTCATTGCCTATGGCTAGAGGTTAAGGTTACTTCTTACCCATTCTGTAGATAGTTTCCTGTTTATTGTCATTGTTTCATTTTTCAATATTTTTATCAAGCAAACAGGCATAACATCCATTGTGCAGTTTAATGGCTGTATGTATAATCTACTGTTGTTTCTGTGAGTATATTATACTTTATAGATTTGTTGTATACATATTAAAAATAAATTTATTCGTTGGTTGCAGTGTGCTAATGGTGATACTAAGTACTATCATCTTTTTTTCCCACCCTTTCTTTTTTTCTCTCTCTCTCTTGAGAGACTTTTATTTATTTTGTGTGGGTCTTCTAGCAACCAATGCCCCTCCAACTCTGACTTCCCTACGGTCCTTTTCTTTATCTTCCCTTCTGTATGACATCTCTCCTCAAACTGCCCCCCCCCAGATCTTCATCATTTTGTTGGGTGTTTTCCTGTCAGTTTAACATTCAGAACCATCCTTGAGATAAAATCACCTCTCATTCTTGAAAATGATATATTGTGAGATTTGAGGTTCACACCATAGTGTTACTGAAGATTCAAGTTTTATGGGATGTTATGATGTGTTGATTGATAAGCAGGTACTGATATTCGGAAGGATTGTGCCTTCATGTTTAGAGTTAAGTATTCCAGGAATGAATTATTCTTGTATTACATGACGCTGATGATCTTTCTTGTTGACTCTTTACCAGTCCACACAGCATAACACGACTGAACACTATCATTTCTTCATTCCACTACATTCCATGGATCCTAATGAGGTCAAAGAAACCTTTTGGATATAGTATTAGTCAATATTGTGTATATATATGTGTTTATAAAAAGCATATTTCTGATTTACAATAAGTGATGAAATTTGACCATTTTATACAATTAATATAACAACTTGAATCTTCATCATATAATTCTATTATTAGTTTAACATAGTGTATTTAGCTTAATTTTTGTGCATGTTTACATTTTACTGTCACTTCTGGTTTATCACATATTTCCAAAAAATCTCTTTATAGCTGTTGGTTTGCTAATGTGTGCCTTCATCCATATCCATGTATCTGCTGTATATGGATATGAATGTGTAACTTTTAAATAGATATACTTATCCCTTCATAAGCATTTTCCATTTGAAAAACATATCCCCAGAGATTGTTAAAGTTTTGCTCTCTCTTTTATTCTTTTTTTACCTGCTGTTACTCTCACTGTAGTTGCTGTTTGACATCTTAATTATTTAGAACCCTTCAGCTTGTTTATTATATGATTATTATATTCTGTCTGGTATATGTCTGTCTTCCAACATATTTGCATACAGTTGTATTTATCCTTTTTGTGCTATCTATTTTATGTATTCTTTTTTTATGAATAATTTATTTATATGCATTTCATGTAAAATATGTAATAATGATGCCACTAGGGAACAATTAAAATGTCAAAACATTAAAGTATTTTTGTGTGTTGATTTTTCTCCAGTGTTTTTGTGTATGTGTGTCTAAAGCTGGTGTAGTGGGAGAGGTAGACACATGTCATCCAAACTGTATATGGAATTCCACAAGGAAGTTTGACTGACTGCAGATGCATGTTTTATTACACTGTAGATATCAATTGATATTAGCCGGTCAAAATCTCTGTAAATTCAAACATTATGTCCATAACTTATAAATTTTAATATGAACCTGAGGAATTGTTATATTCTCTGTTAATTGGATACTTTTTTAACCTTTTAAGGCCTAATGTTTGCTTTATGCTCTTCCAGGTTTGGCATTAAAAATTTTACATGCCGCTGACATTATACTTACATGTTGTCCGTGGGTCTCAGAACAAACAGCGGCTTTTTCTTTTAAAAGTATTAATGGATTGGTTTTTTTTTATAACCAAGGTAGAGAATGTTTACTTTGTGGTACACACTGAATTCATATATAAAACAGATGTGCTTCATCTGTAAAGTGTCAATTCTGAAACTGGATATTAAAACCTCAGTGACATCTGATTTAAGGTCATTTATTAGATCATTTTGCTATTATTTTAAGAAGTTGTTTGCTGTTATTTCTGTCATAATTGACTTTTTTTTTAGTAATAGAAATAATGGGTTTTACCCCAACTGTAATTTCATATGTATAATTTGGGAAGTGTAAGGAAAATGAGTAACATTGACATTTATGGGAAGTATGAATTTTTGCGGGTCAAATTTTTAACGTTGTCTCATAAGTACGTCAACTACAAGCTGAACATATATAAAAATAAGTTAAGGGATATTGAAACTGATGCATTCTCAAATTGACCGCGAAAGTGTCCGAATATACCCGAAAGTTACATGACATGACGTCATTGTCACCTGCGAAACAAATTGGAGTAGTTTTGATGTATTTGTAGGAAGCATGGCAAGTATTTTTTTAACGTAAAATTCGTAATTTATACCAAGTGAACTGACAAATAATTAAGATGGACGAATGTTTTGGAATATGAATTAAGTTGACAGAAATGCAGGTTTGTGCAGTTATTCTCAGTTCAAAGTGACCATGCAGGAAAATGATCATAAATCGGCAAGTGACGGACGGTCGCCATCTTCTAGATGAGTTTTTCTCCTTGCTTGTGAAAATTATTTTATTAAAATAATGTGCTTTTATACTTGAGTACTTAGTGCTTATTGACGCAAAAAGGATCCCTGAACTTTGAAAAATACCCTGGATCCGAGAAAGAGGTATGTTTTGCTGCTGTGGGTGCATCGTTCATCGTAACATTTTAGGAGTGCATAACTTCGGGAGAACATTGACAAGCTCCGTAATATTTTATTGTAATTTAAATTGTGTGCATTATGTGGGTTATTATACCCTATATACGCAGTGTAGAATATGATAGAAGTGCATCTTTTAGGATAGCTTCTCAGTAGTTGTGTTTATAAGAAAGATAACCGTTGAAATGGGAGACGAAATCAAGATCTCGTAGTGAAGGAAGCGATGAATGTCCGAAACAGACTTCATCTTCAGGTATTCTTGTGGAGAGAGGATTGTCTTGTTTGCTTGGTGTGATGCCTTGAATTATTCACGTGTAGTTTACAGTGTCAGTGGCGATGACTAATTTTCCTTCGGCTTGGCAATTTCATTTTGAGGTGTAAAATTTTTGTTTTTAGTGTAACGTATTTGCCATAATATAGTGGATGTGGTAATGCCAACCCTAACCTTAGTGTGCAGTTTGTGAAAGTGTACTAGAATATTAAAAGTGTTATGTGGAGATTTAGGTTTTATCAGTATTGTTATTGACAAGGTTGTACTAGGGTGTATATTATATCTTACTTTCCACAGTAGATGATTGATAGAGTATCTTTTCATCCAGATTACAGATGGAGCATTGCGCAAAACAGGGGGGATGACTGAGAACCGCTGGACCTTGGGAGGTGGTGAGTTTGGTTTATTTTTTTTTAATTAGAAGGAACTATGCCAAACATTCTTATGATCATTTTAGAATATTGTGAGAATATGTTTGGCAAACTCTTGGTGGTAACTGTTTTTAGTTTCCTCTTTATTACTCCTGCTGCAAAGTATGTAACAAAATAGTTTTTATGTGTGATGTTCTTGATTCTCTTCATTAGTGGCAGGTTGAAGGGGATAATTTGTGTTTGGGTTTCAAAAAATTGTTTGCAACTTGGATCCATCACTTCTGTGAACTGTCCACAAGAATAGACATGTTGTAAACAATATGCTAAATTTTTCTGTTTACATGTAACACAATATATGCAGGTAATAGAACAGATTTGTTGTTGTACTGAATATATCGAATGACCTCAGTGTATTAAGTACTGAACTGTGGAACTAATAAGCTTTGTTGATGCTTCTGCAGCAAACAGAAAACCTTTTGCAGTTACCTGACCTCCAATTGTATCATACAGAAAGCTTCATGAAACAACACCTGAATTTCACTGAGTAATGTGTACTATGTACATATATTGGATTTTGATATTGCGTGGGGATGCCTTCTCAGCATTTTCAGCATTGTACCACATTATGCTATTTGTTGTACATTGAGAGTCAGGATTGTGGAGTGGCCATCATCAAGTGAGGCCCTGGAATGTTTTGCAGGAATCAGTAAACTTAAAGCATGTTGTGTTCAATGAACTGGAGTGGAGGTTACTTTGTGTACTTATGTTTAAAGCTGACATGGTAGCATGGCCACCTGCAGTGTGTCTTACGTCTCCATAGCATATTGCCTCCTGAGTTTGCGTGTAGAGGAGACAGTGTGTGTATGGAGGGCAGCTGTGACCATGTTGAATGAGCAGAGTTTAAGGCATTTTACATTTCGGAATTGGATGGAAAATTAATAACGCCCTGCTTAAAAAAGGAGAGAGAGAGAGATATATATAGACATGTGTTGTAGGAATTGTTGCATGGGGTCTCTGATTCTTTAAAACCACCTGAGAGATGGAAAATTAAAGTGTGAGGATATGGGCTGGTTTGTCAGGCAGGATGGGGGCTGGGGGTTGTCGTTTGCAAACATTGTAATGAAACTTTTTGCTTCATAAAAGGCAGATAATTTATAGAGTACCAGCTTCTCAAGAGATAAATTGTGCCCATGAAATTAGTTACCAGCTTCTACGCACACATTTCTTATACAAGGGCAGCAGAAAATTTACAAATTAAAAACTGCAGACTTTATAATATACCACATCACAACTAAAAATAGATGCCTAAAACAATCATGTTTTCACCTGTATGGCCATCTTTTAGATGGTTTTGCTTACTGTGTTGAACTGTAAGCAGTTATTTATTTTTTGTGGTTTGTTTAATGATACTGTCAGTATCTTAGATTTTAGAGCTTTGAATGGGTCAGCCATGGAATACAAGTCAAAAAAATGTTCCTGCTTGAACAAATTTGAGTATTTTATTTTAAGTCTATCTGAATTGTTTTTGCTATTGTATGTTAATGTTTGTGTTGTACTGGCAGAACTTTCAAAGCATACTAGTATGATGATATAAGTCCATGTGGTAGGACTTTCATAACTTGCTGAAGCAGTTCATTTTAACACAGTGTTTATTTGTGATGTGCATGATGGCAGGTTTAGTAGTCTGAAGTTTTTATTTGCTAGAGCAAGTGATACTGCAGGAATTCTCCGTCTCCACTAATTCTGCAGTATTTTTGATCGGTTTTGTTTTTAGAGAAGTGGGGTTTGTTACTACTGTCACTGAGGTGATCATGAGTGATGTGCTTGAAGTTGTATACTGTGGAATGGAAATGAGGGTACATGATCCCAGGTACTTATGTCAGAAAATCAGTGAAATTCAGAGCTGTTTCATGCTGATTACCTTATGCATAAAGTAAGTAAAGTGCACCTTTTGTACAGGCACTGAGGCTCTGTTCAGGCCGTATGGCCCCTAGGGGGAGTAGAGGTATAGCTCTATTCTTTCTTGACCATGGCGCTAGAAGGGGTGAGGGTTCAGCGTCACGCCCCGGCCACTCTTTATCCCGGGAAAGACTCAGTACCCATTGTACAGGAGGCTGGGTGGGGCCCAGGGCCGGTCTGGACAGGTGCGGAAAATCTCACCCCCACTGGGATTCGATCCCCCGGACCGTTCAGCCCGTAGCCATTCGCTGTACCGACTACGCCACCCAGCCCATACCTTATGCATGGTGTCATTTAAATCTCTGTATGATGGTGTCCTCTTCAGAGTAGGTGGCTTGCATTTGGACACAGCAAGCCTAGAGATTGGAAGGATTTTATGTGTTGTGTACTGAACAGGTGCACCAGAAATTTTTCTTGACTTGTAATGATGTCATCAAGATTTCTCCATATCAGTATCAGTTTGAGTTTTGTCATAGGTGTTACCTTCAAACTGAGAATGTCTGTGTGAAGTTCTCTCTGTAGGTAATGCTGCAAATTGACATGATTGTGCTTTTGCATGTCTTTTATGAAAAACATTAAGTTTGTGGTAGAGTGTCATGTATTCAGATGTTACTTTTGATTTCTTATGGTCAGTGACAGCTTAAGGTAGGGTTGCACAAATTATCCAAAAATCTAGGAGAAACTTCAAAATTCTCTGTACTAGAAAAGTGACATGATGCCAATTCCATACTAAGGACCCACAGATATTAGGCGCAGCTATACACAATTTATTTGCCATGGCGATTTGGGATGTGAGATTTGTGCGTCTTTGCATTACAACTAATCTGAATGCCATGGAGTTTCTCGTTTATTTTTGTCATCAGGCAGCAGATGATATGTGGACCTTGCTGAGAGACAGCGTTATTCTAAATGTGCAGCTTGGAATTCATCGAGAGAAACTGGCAGAGTTCCACTTGATTTCTGTGTCTCTTAGGCATTTAATTAGATCTTATTTTGAATCAAGATGTGAACTCCTGCTACATCATCATTTGGTGTGCTGAAGGGTGTGTGGGGTGGTTGATGATTTGACAGTTGCCTTTGTTGTTGTCATCATCATCATCATGATCATGAACATGATCATATAATGCTTTCAATTAGATAGATCATTTATTGGTGTGTGTGTGTACTTTAGACACAACACACACACTTTATATAGTGTTTGCAACTTTTTATTTTTTCATTGTACATTATCATTAATTTGAGAAGTGTGTGTCATACCATTTCCGGAACATGACAAATTCGTTTCTCTCTGTAGACTGAACATAAATTTCGCCACTGCAAATGAAATTTCCCTTAACAGCTGCTAAATTCAGACAGTATGATAAGTGTCTACGTTGCAACCCAACTCATGGCTAGGAATTAGTAATAAAAACAAGTGCAGTAGAGAAGAAAGTTGGGCAGCCAAGAAAAGTAGGGTATCAGTTGTATATACAGTAAATTTCGGGAACCACTGTTAGAACCGTACATTTCACATATGTGTATGGCATTTACCTGTCTCTGTCAACATCAAGCCTAGAATATTTCAGTCACGGCAGAGCAGTCCACATGACACTGTTGTTATCCAGAGGCTTATTTATGAGAGTGCCTAGGAATTTAAGATATTAGCACATAACAAATGGTCAAATGAAAAAAATATTTACTGTCAAAAATGGCAGTTATGCTGAACACATCTTTAATCTCTGGTTTGAGTATAGGGAAGTTTGAGCTTGGTACAGGCCAGTCATCGGAGTGTTGCATCATCCTTCCTGCACCCATGCCATGCAACAAAGACTCATCAAGTTGTGTTTTGTATCTAATAGGAAGAAGTCATTGCTTATAATGAATGTATGCTGTTGAACAAATGGTGTTAATTTGCGGTGCTTTTACAAAGTATGCATCATGGGCAAAATTTGACAAGGGTTTTGTAAAAAATGTCATGTGACAGGAGTGCCTTGTAAAACAACAATATACAAAACAGCAAAACAGTGGAAGAATTTTTAACAGCATGTTGAATGCTGAACAATATGAAAATAAAAAAAATCTCGAGTGAATTGAAGAGAAATTGCATGATATTGGCACATGAATGGAAACAAACCTCAGAAAATGTTGCCCCCATTTACTGCTCACCGTGAGGTATCATACTACAGGAAGACTTTTAAAACTACACCACTGTAAAATTGGAGTTGTGAAGCAACTTATTCCTCTGGACTGGAAAGGAAGAAACCAATATTGCAGATTTCAGGAACACTAGCCATTGGATTTTTTTTTGATCCAGATTTTTTTTTTTAGGTGAGGCATTTTTACATTAAGTGGGAAGGTACACAGCTGGAATAACAGATATTGTGTTTGAAAACATCTGTGCAGTTTTTCAAGTTCCTTTTGCATAAACTAAGAGTCAGAGTCTGGTGTCTGTGTACAGAATTGAGGTTCTTGCAGCAGTGACTAAAGAGGTGTGATGCCTTCTTGCCTGGTGGACATCTACCATTGTGTTACGGAAACCTGCTGCCTCATTCCTCTGGGTAGACAAAAGATGGAGACAGTGGGTTTTCCAAAATATTAATAAATTTTTATCAGACTGTGTACTGTCATATCTCAGAAGACAGTAATCTTTAAAATGAATGTGTCCTGACCTCATAAAATTTGCTTAATGCAGTTGTGACTGTCATATTTTATAGTAATTTGCTGGATGCTGTTCCATTGTGTCTTTCAGTAAGGAGCCTTTAGGCTGTAGTATTCAATTATTTAATGACGTGCTCGGTCACTAAGATCGTACAGGATCACTGGTAGATGAATCAAATGTAAGTAAGGAGCATTGGTAAACTGTTTTTAATGGGAAGGCTGAAGTACTCAGAGAAAGACATGTGTCAGTGCATCTCAGTCCTCCACAAATCTGATGTGGACTGCTCTGGTTTTGATTGTAGACTGTTGTGGCTTTCATGTTTTACAGTACTCTGAGGAGCCATTTTGACTGTCATGTCCTATGGTAATGAGTTTAGGCTGTTGTAACTGTCATAATGTTTTGTATTCTGTCCCATTAGTGGAGAGGGATATAATTGTAATGCAGTATCTCAGGTGTGAGCCTTAGATGCCACTTCATGCTGGTTGATACGGATATTTCCCAGCGCTGTATATGTGTGTGTGTGTGTGTGTGTGTAGGGTATGTGCATTTCCTTTACTTTAGCCACTATACAAATGGTCAGAACAGAAATTTGCCAGAAGAGCATAATAATCTGTACTGTTACTCAGACTGAAACCTCAGAAATATGGTGTGCCCTCCAAAACTCTAAGATCTGTTGGCAGCTCTTGCAGAAAAGTGTGTAAGTAGTAATATTACCAACATAATTTTTGGGAAGTGAAGAAATTTTCCAAATCAGTTAAACTGCATTTCATGCCTTTTTGTGTGTACGCATAATAGTGTCGTATTACAACTTAAGAATTCATTATTCTGTGTGTGTGTGTGTGTGTGTGAATTATGTGTGTACATACAGTTGAGTGAAAAATGCATGGCCAATCCTGCAGAAGGTCAATCTACAGCACAATGTAGTAAAAAACTTGTTTATGAATGTAGGCCTTCTGAAACATCCCATCTGTGTTATGGCCTCCTGAAGGCAAAAGTAAATGCTCCAAGTGTCCAACGTGAGCTGTAACACAAGATGTTGCATGTCTGAATAGAGATTACCTGACTCGCTGGAAAGTTTCAGGTGCTGTAAGAATTACCTCAAATCCATTTCATATTCATTGTTTCAAGTCCTGGATGTCATTGATTTCTGTAGCATGAACAGTAGATTTTACATCTTAATGGAAGCCATCCTACTGTGTTAACTACCAAATAAACTACACTTTTTCTGTTGAACACAACACAGGTTTATATAAAATCGAATTGTGCCTTTACATATATGCTACATGTTTTGGCCCTTAATAAAATCTAAGGAGCCTGTTATTTATAGTCTCTTTTTGCTTATAATGTTAAAATATAGCATGTAAAAATGTATAAAATGTAAAGTATAAAACATAAATTATCCTTAAAAATGTGTGTGTATATATATATATATATATATATATGGGCACGTGGTGGTGCAGTTGGTTGAGGCACTGTGCTACAAGCCAGAAGGTCACAGATTCGATTCCTGATGGTGTCATTAGAATTTTTCATTGACATAATCCTTCCATCTGTGCTATGGCCCTGGGTTTGACTCAGCCTCCAACAGAAATGAGTACCAGGAATATTTCTTGGGGTAAAGGCGGCCGGTGCATAGGGCTGACAACCTTACTATCTTCATGTGCCGATTGTCTTGAAATCTGGGAGCCTCACCCTCCTGGAACCCTACGGGCCTGTCCAGGCCTGTAATGGGAATGCTTTACCTTTTATATATATATATATATAAGGATTACTATTGACTTTAGGCTCTCATCTGTTGTAGTGAGAGGTTTTCTTCTATGCTTTGTGTATTATATTCGATGTGGCATGGTATCTTTTTTCATTTTCTTGCTTTGAATATATGTTCTTATTATCTGTATTACAAAAAAAGCAGATTACTTTAAACAAGGGGCCCCTTAGATTTTATTGTGTTTTATCTCCCTCTGTAAGATTTTTGTATTGACATGCCTGATGATGGCCTGAGAAATAGCTGAAATATGTAGCATACATATAAAGGGACAACTTGATTTTAAAGAAACTTGCATTATGTTTTACGGAATAAGTGTAGTGTGTTTGGTAGGCTTTAGGTGTCCACAGAGATAAAAATATAGGGGGTTTTAAATAAGGAAAATGAGCAGGCCATGCTGTTGGTTCACCTCGTTCTATCTGTTGTTCTGGAAAGTTGGACAAGAATTCCCAAATTGCAAGAAGAAAATGTGGTGGAGCGCAACCATGCATGATCCAGAATTAATCCTAGTCTTCAGGTCCACATATTGCAACAGCTTTGGAAAGGCCTTTTTGTAGGAAATTGTGGTAAACAGCCTCATTCTTATGTGGTGGAAGGTAGTATGATACCAGAAGTCTGTCTGCTGCAGTTCATGGCCATAAATTTAGAGAAAATTGTTGCTGGTGCCTGGAGTGTGAGGTTCCATGTGTTTTTCATTTGCACATGCATGCTGTTTATGGAATTTGATTATTCCATATCTTGAAAAGTGTGCCTCATCAGCAAATAAAATGAAAGATGCAAGTGCAGGATTACGAACACATTTTCAAAAAAACGGCTTGTGAAATGTGCTTTGTGGTACGTAATCAATTGGCTGAAGTCCCTGTAGTCTTTAGAGTTGGTAGGGGTAGAGAAGCTCTATGGGTGACTTCTGCAACAGTGTGTCCTGTGGATCTCTCTCATGTGGCTGTTCTTGTGCTTGTCTCTGGACTTGCAGAGCTGAGATGTGTGAATGTTGTTTGTGTACACCAGTGGTCATTTGCAAATTAATTGTACTATTTTCTCTAAGCCATTTATCAGTGGTGAAAAACGTTTTTTGGTCTGTGAAAAATGTTCTTGGTACATATGACATGTGTCATGTTCACTGCCATAAGCTCTGCCAAACATTAGATGCATTTTTTTTATGTTTTGTTGACCATGCATCTCAGTATAATCTTAGTAACTGGCCAACTTAATGCACAAATTCTTGTTTTGTAATAAGTTTATTATAAAACAAGAATTTGTGCATTAAGTTGGCCAGTTACTGAGATCAGATGCATGTTGGTCATTTTGTATAAGTGTACTCAGCCATTTCACCAGTTTGATGCTTCAAGCAGAATACACAAACTGGTATTAGATTGCTACACAGAGACTGCCTGCTGCTTTCCTTTGTTGTCACTGTGTGAAAGTTACAACTGCTGCAAGTTGCATATCATCTTCATGAATACGCAAGATGGACACTTCAAACATTTTCTTTAATTTTCAAGAGGCCGTAACTTGGAAAACACACTTCAGATGGCCTATGTTCATGTAATATTTTTTCTTGTAGTATGGTGTAGGTTAACCTTTTCTAGACTTGGCCGTGCATTTTTCTTCATTCTGTATGTATGTATGTGTGTGTGTGCAGGTCCACAGTGGCCTAAGCCAGGTGTCTGAAGCATGCAGCCCGTTAGTTAATTTCACTGATCTTATTTGAATTGTATAATGTGTCCCAGCTCATTGCCAAAAATTTAAAGTATTTTTTTGTCACAGGCCTAATGGCTGAACATTTGATGTTCCTGGATGGTAAAAATGTGGTAAAAATTCATTGGGGTTTAAATTCAGTAATTGTAACGTTTTTTGATTATGCTATTAAAAGTATGAAGTATTCATAATTATCTTCTTATTTTTAATGAAAATATTGTCCATTTTATTGCAAAAAATGATGTATGGTCCATTTTACTTTTCAGAATTGTTTGGCCTGTGTACTGTTTTGAGTTTGAGACTGTTGCCCTAAACCATTAATGAAGATGAGAGATAATTCAGGTGTCTGTGCCCAAGAGCAGTTTAGGTGTCCGAAATATACTTGAATTTATTTCATATTTGGAAGGAAATGGATTGTTTGGATGAGGGGTGCTATAGGTTTGTGTCCACTAATGGTTTGCATTATTAGTGTCTTTGAATCTTTGGCTGCTGGTACCAAAGATTTAGTTAATTAGCAAGATGGTTTATAGAGATGCATGTGTATGAGGATAGGAGGTGGATGGAACTGGTTCAGGATTGTGTCTGCTGCGGCACTTTCATGTTAACAGTGTTGAAACTGTGGGTTGTTGTGCCAGAGAGCTACTTAATTAGTGAGATGGGTCTTTGGGGAAACTTGGGGGGAAAGGAGGTGAATGGAAGTGGCTCAGGATTATATCCATTGTAAAGTTGTGGTATTACCTTTTGTGTTCTGGTGCCTGCGAGTGAGTTTATGAAGTGATGTAAAAAAATTGTGAGTTTTGGGAATGATGTTCTGCGATATAATGTCGTGTCACAGGGCAGTCACAATCTGACATTTTGCAGGAAAGCAAGATCCATTTACCCTGTGACACAACGTCATGTCTCAGAAGAAGGGAATCACTAAGAAACTGCACTTGACAGATGCAAGTGGGACATAAAGTGTGATACAAATCCTGTCTTCTGGGCCTTTGATTCCCTGCAGAATGCATGTAAAATTCAACCTGCCTATCTGTCTCTGTATATATGTAACAAGTGGAGAAGCTCTGAGCAGATTTTTATGACATGTGATACTTGTGAATTTTATGCAAAAATTGCCAAGCTTTTGCATTTTTCATTTAGATAGGCAGTTTTAATGACCAATGTAAGTGAATAACTATATGCATTTTTTTTGTACACCTGAGCCTTCAAATTCCTGCTCTGCATACATGCCTGTTTATATTTTATCACCACTGTTGCTTGGTTATGGCCAAACACTATCCAGAATGCTAGATTTACATTTTTGATTTATGGGCATCAGCATGAGATAGCGAAGTTGAAAGTGAGAGATGATATTTAATTGTTAAGAAAAACACAGGAAGCATGATCTAGTGTGTGATAAATGATCAATAACCGGTATTTCAGAATATGAGGTACCTTATCTTATTGTACAGTTTATATCTTCATAATTTAAATTAAATTTTAGAGAAGAGTAAACATACCATAATATCATATGCCTACACTTCCTAACTTCTTGTTATGCCAAAGAGTAATATCCTTTTTTAGGTGAGTGTGGACAGGTTCGACTCAGTCCTTGTGTAGCATTCCATCTTAATTATATAATCATTTTAGCTTACACTGCTGTACAATTACTGTAACAGTGTGCCAGTTATTGACACTTCTCACGTCTGTGCTAATTGACAGGCATTCATACATGAACGGACGGACATCTGGTCTATAGCTGCTTAGTTACAAGTATTTACTATTCCATAGCCAAACATGTGAGAATGTCTGTCTTGGTTTCAGAGTCATTGCTCCACAAAATGTGGGTAATGTCTGGAAAGACCTTTGTCAGGGACGTGTGACTTGAGTTCCAGTCTGTCTGTTGTACTAGCTAGACCAGTGTTTTCCAACTTTTTGAAGGGGAGGAACCCATGAAATAATTTTTCCTGTCCCGGCGAACCGCTACGTACGAAAATCTCTGCAGGCCAGAAAAAGTTGCTAGCGGGGACTGAAATTGTTATTGTCAAAAAATGTATGTGTAAAGAGCTGCTGTGTATATGGCAGCTTGTACTTCCTACCTTTCTTGTGTTTAATCCAGTATTACATGTCAAAGTATCAGATACGGAGGTAGCTACAGTACTGCTACTACTCGATATTTCGAGGTATATCTGGATTTTTTCGCGGTGTTTCAAAATTATTTTTTATTCCACGATTTTTTGCGGAGCCCCTAACGTTTAAGGAACTGTAGTCTTCCGCAGAACTCTGGTTGGGAAACACTGTGCCATACCCTTGGGAATAGTTAGTGGTCTGTCAGGATTGTGTGCTCTGTGGTCTAGTAGGTGGTTTCTAATGTAGACTTGTTAATGGGAACGTGCTGCCGATGTGTGGGGGTTGAAACATAAGTGGTATTATTTAAGCCGGAGGTGGCAGGATTCTTTGTATAGTTAGTAAAATCTACAAAACTACATGGTATTGTAACGCAGAAGACCACCACTTCATTATCACCACCTTGAGAACGCATTTCATCTCCATTGTATCACACCTGTCAAACACTAGTTGTGTGCCTACTTCGATTCGTACAAGTCTGCCTGAACGGTAAAAACCAGTTGGTCTTTGTAATGGAGCTGAAGTTTGGTCTTCGTTCTTCTGGAATGTTGCACAGCGTAGGCTAATGGTTGGTTACCGACGTTTCGGGACGTCGGCCCCATCTTAAATGGTTTTCAGGGCCTTCTTCTGTGGCCGCTTGACCCTTGAAGATGGGGTCGGTATATTGTTCCGAAACGTCGGTAACCAACTACCAACCTGTGCCGTGCAACATATCAGAAGAGCGAAGACACCAGCTACACCGTAGTGGAAGACTGAAGTCGCGCCGAAGTATGTTGATTGAGAAGGTAGAACTACATTTTTAAATAATGGTTTATGTGACCGAGGCTTCAAAAGGTCATGTATTCTACGGGATATTCTTTTTGCTGCTGCTCCTATTGCTACTGTATCCACACTGGCTCTGGGCCCAGCAGCATACATCCTTTGGCTATCAGTGCTTCCTTCCCTCTGGATACAGCAGTTGGAGCATGAAGTTAGCATTCACCGTTCTTCAGTGCCGATGTCTGAATACGTGGATATTGTTTCATTGTCCCCTATACTCCTTCATTTGAACGGTCAGCAGTGGGAGTGAGAGCATAATGAAAACTGCACGCGTGCGTCATGCCGCGGTTTTAGTGTTTCACACAGTGTCGGCTTGTTGAACTGCAATGGTTTATCGAATTAAATTACACCTTACAAGCATTTATAGCTGTTATTAGGAGTTCTTGTATTGTTTTACCTTGTTTGACTAGACAGGGTAGCTTCCCCTCGTTGCTCCTGATAGACTTGCAAATCAAGTTCTGCTGTGCCCTGATTTTTTGAACTGAATTTTTACTGTGTTTTTTTTTGTAACGTGAATGCATTGTTACAACCTTTGGATCTGGAGACTTTTGTCAAGAAGTTCTTTATATTGTGGGCTTGTTATATATTACACCACATAGTATGGTAGTTGATTGTCTACATTTCGGAGGAATGTAGAAATGAAGTATTACATAGAGTCAAGGAGGAGAGGAATATCCTACACACAGTAAAAAGAAGTAAGGCTAAATGGATTGATCACATCTTGCGTGGGAACTGCCTTCTAAAACACTTTATTGACGGAAAGATAGAGGGGTAGAAGTGACGGGAAGACAAGGAAGAAGACGTAAACATCTACTGGATTGTGTTAAGGAAACGAGAGGATAATGGAAATTGAAAGATGACGCACCAGACGGCGCTATGTGGGGAACTCGCTTAGGAAGAGGTTGTGGACCTGTCTTAAGACACACTACGGAATGTTGAATAAAGATACAACTTCCGTCGTCATGGTATAAGTGAAGGTGGAAAGACCATATTTCAAAGAGACGTCAGTAACCACATATCAGACCACACGATGTCTGTTAAAGTTACGGCAAAGCTGTCTCGGGTCTTAAACGGCGCGCCATGAAGACGTAGAAGGGAGTGGCTGCATATAAGTGCGGAGATGCCGTGTTAGCTAGCTCAGTGTATTGTCTATATTAGGGGATGGGCGACCGGGTTCTCATGTACGGTGTCATGGTGCACAGTGTTCATTGGGCACCGAAGCCTTTTTTACCCTGGTGTAAAGCGGCCGGCGCGTGAAGCTGACCCTTCACCTCAAGTATACTTTCACAACGACGCATACGCCTGACTGTGTTTCGATTTTATGTGATATAAATCAGCTACTGACATAATATTTGATAGTGTGAACACTGCAGAAGAAAGACCATCTTCATTGCCAGTATGTTTTAGCAGTCGCGGTGAGAGTAACATCAGTTTGATTTCCCCCAGGTGTTTTATGAGCCTGCAAGACAGGTAGTAGTACTCGGGGTTATTCACTGTGCTGTGGGCTGTTGCATTAATGGAGGAACACAGATGTGGATGTCTGTATCTCACTCAGTATAGTAACTGGGATACGAGCTGGACGACCGGGAAATCCGGATGTATTCGAGCCAAGACGGAGATATTTGTCTTACCCTCACCGTTAAAGCCGGCTGTAGGGGTCCTGTCAGCCCTGTATCCGTTGAATACTGTACTTCTGTTTCTCGTGGAGGCAAAGCGGCGTTGCGCGAAGCAGGCCACTTTCGCCGTCTAGTGCTGGGCTTAACAATGCGTGGATCTGTAGGTCTACGTCCGATTTCCTTTACAACTTCATGACATGGGGTCGAGTTAAGCACAGACAGCTTTAACGTTAGCACAGGGCGCGGGGGAGAATGCTGCCCACCGACCACGAGATGATTCTTACTATGAATGCAATAGATGCGCATGCGTAAGATTTCGTGGCGATTGACGAGTTGCTACTATCCATCCAGAAAGCATTCTCACAGAGCAAGCGCTGATTACACGCTACTCGAAATGCTTGATTTTTTAAGTCTGTGTAGTAGTAGTAGTAGAAGAAGAAGAAGAATAATAGTCTGCCGCCCCTACCAGTAGCGGTCGAGCAGTCCCCCCCCCCCCACATTGCGCCAAGTACGCCCAATTGGCCCCGTCGGGATCATTGCGCGGTTTGTAAGAATGACGAAGTGGCATGAGGATGGAGAAACTTAATGAGGGACTGCTCTCAGTACTACAGGTATTAGGATGAACAAATGACGGAGGGTGAGATGGTAGGGCTTTTGGCATGCATGGAAGACATGAAAAATTAATGCCACATGTCGGTAGGAAAAACTAAAGGAAAGGACCACTTGCAAGATCTAGGTACAGTTGTTAGAATGTCATTAAGTGGTTCTGACCGAAATAAGGAGGGCGTGGATTGAATTCAAATGGCTAAGGATAGGGACCATTGGCGAGTTCAGGTGAACGCGGTAATGAAGCTTTGGGTTCCATAAAATCTGGTAACGTTTTTACTAGACACGCAACTGTCAGCTTTTCAATAAGAGTTTTGTTTTGTTGTATCAGAATCGTGAACCATTCATGTTGAATTTCATTTGTCTCATTTTAGGCGCGATAGCGAAATAACGAAAAGCGACTAGCAGCTTCGCCATGTCTGTCTGCCCGTCCACAAGGAACAACTCCGCTCCCACTGGACGTATTGTCATGACATTTTGTGTTTAGGTTTTTTTTTTCGAAAATCTGCCGGAAAAAAATAGAAGTTATTTTAAAATCTGACAAGAATAACTGATATTTTACAGGAATACCTTCATGCTTTTATGACATCTCAAAGTGTTTCTTAGAATGAGAAATGTTACAAACAGAAGATGTGAAAATCAAAACACATATTTTGTGTTCAATACTTTTTTTTTTCCAGAAAATCTTGCTTTTATGAGATAACGTGGAAAAATGTGGTATAGCCTGAGGGATAGGTCACAAATGACAGTATAATACGACAGCGCATGCGCTTTGCATGACGGATAACTAAGGCTACAGACAGACACAGACACAGACACACACACACACACACACACACCGAATGTGTAATACATATTGCTTTTCCACGGCAACAGTGGTTACGCGAACGCGCCACGATGTTATTACAGTTTATACGTACGTTGCCTGTTGTTAAAATTATTTAATTGCATGGTTGGACTGTTTAACGTGGCACTCCTGCTTTGTTTTGGGTTTCACTTACAGGTGGGGACTGAGCTCTGCGTTTCCGGAAGGGATTTCATAATATCCCCCTGCTAGATCACGATGCTAGCAATAGAAAAGACATTTCTTCACTAGCGGACAGTTCTTTGCGACCACTGTCTTCACACACCATCCTTTGCAAGAGATGTTTGCAAACTGTGTATGTACCATACCGTGTCCACGCGTTGAAACTGCAGCGATATGACGTGTTCCTTCCGCGAATCCTGCGGCAGATGTCCCCCACATTTCGTCACCGTTTGGGGCCGCAAACTGAACCACCGCTGATGCTGGCGCTGTCAGTTGCTCATGACATCAAGTCACGACCTTCACTCCGATTGTCGTGTTGTACGGACCGATCACATGCACAGTGATTTATGTTTGCTGTGCTAGACGAGGGACTTTCTTTTCTCCCGGGATGTGGTTGCTTTACCTGTCCATCTCGCATTTGTTCGGTAACTAAAAATGTAAAGAAGGAGCAGCACTGAAATTAAGAAACTGAAGTTTGTATGTGACGCTCCATTTCGACCGTCGAATATGAGGCCGCAAGGTCGCGGATCGATTACCTTGTGACCACTGAGGTAGCTAGGATTTTTGGGCCCTTATGCAAAGCTTACCGATGGGCCTTGTTATATCTGTGAGGTACATGACAGCATTTTATAAAATTTCCATAAGTGGGCTGGGTTTGTAAATGAGGCTGTTTATTTAAATCTTGTTGGCGCGTTTGAGTTCTCGCGAATGCCCTCGAATTAGCCGGAATGGTATCATGAGTGGTGTCCAGTTAGTGTACGAACAGTAATTACAAGTATGTTTTGGTGGGCCTCTGTGCTTTGCATTTTCTTTTACATGGTAGCCACGCCTTGGCCAGTGACGCAGTGTCACATCCCAGAAGAACGAAGACCTCATTTACACCGCTTGGAAAACCTAAGAACTCGCATATTGAAGTCCACTCGTGTAATAAAAACATAAGATTCGGTGTGCGTACTCGAAGCTTATTAAAAAACCTTTCTTGGTTGTTAAGAGCTGTTGTTACCTTACATATGGGCTGAATGCATTTCGTAAGATGTGTACTGTCCCTTACTCCACATAATGTATTTGACCTGCACAGTGGGTAGAGTCCCTTAACACTTGCGAAGATGGTCGTGGGAACACATTTAGATCTTGTCAGAAACGTTTTGTCTTTCCACCGGTCGCAATTTGTTAGGTGTTTCGTTTATAATAAACCCGCAGTCAAATGTATGCACAGCTGTAACCATATAGAACACTACAGAAAACAAATTATCTCACACGCACAAGACATGACTGCACTTCTGCGCAGTATGTTTTAATCGCCATATATTGGTTACTGATCACAAATAAGGGACGGTCGGCTTTCCACAGCGCAAACAACCTCCAAGGTCAACGTCATACTCTTCAGTCAGTATGAGTAGGTGCTCCGTATTAGGTCAGTGGTATGAAACAGGAAACTGAACAGTTACATTTTAATGTAGAAGGTAACGCTGAAGTCAAATGACACTCGATGTTTAACGACAGACATGCCGTGCATGCGATAATATCCTGTACTAATATATTGCTTTTTCAGACAGTATGGGAAGCGTTAATGTAGAAGGAAGACAGTTTGAACATTCTATGTAGTCGGTACGTATAAGTGGTGTGCTAGTAAAGTTCATTAACATTTTGCTTGTCAGTGTCAAGGGACTTGTACCGCCCTGTGTACGACATTGAAGGTTTCCGCGGCTCTGTGCTATATGAAGCTGCGTAGTTCGGTACGTGGCTACCAGCGACGTAGAGGACCGTATTGTCGACCTTTTCGGGTCACCCTGAAGGTGGAGGCGGTATGTGCTTCTGAAACGTTGGTACAGCATGCGCACCCCTACAGTTTTGTAACTCCTAAGACCACAGTATGTTCCCTCGTGTAGTTTAACCGTTAAGTGCAGTTATTATTGTATGTCACCTGGCTGACACTACACAAGACAGGCAGTGCTTTGTAGCATAACTGAAGCGCTTTAGTCCGACCATTGTTGCAGTGGAAAAGCAATAAATATTACATGTTTTGAGTGTGTGTGTGCGTTTAGTCTTAGCTATTCAGCATGCACTGCGCTTGCGCCATATTGTCAACTGTGCCCTGTTCGGCTGTGCATTGTTTTTCCGTATATCTGAAACACGGCACGATATTAAAAAAAAGTTATTGAACATAAAAGGTGTGTTTTGATTTTCTCTACAACTTTTGTCTGAAACATTTCTCATTTTAAGAAGAACTGAGCGAGGTATGATCATCAGTGTATATCGGTCTTCATGTAAAGTACCCGTTATTCTTGTCAGATTTAACGAAACTGGAACATTCTACACAGATTTTCGAAGAGTACTCAAATATCAAATTTCATGAAATTCCGTTCACTGGAAGCCGAGCTGTTCCACGTTGACGGGCGGACAGACAAACATGACGAAGCTTAATAGTTGGTTTTCTCAATTTTGCGAAAGCGTCAAAAAATTACATTATGCTTACGCAGTGTGCCACTGTGAAACTCATGATGAACAACTATTATTTTCCAAAACGTCCTTAACCGGTTAACAGATTGACCTTTGTAGTGGATACTGTGTTTGCTGTAGTATAGGAAGTGGTGTGGTGTCTACTGATACGGTACATTTGCGACACCCAGGAGACATGACAGGCCATTTTTGATTTGCAGTGGACAAAGGGACACTAGGACTGGTTTTCTCCGAGTACTTCTCTCTTCTCCTGTATCATTATCATTCCACCAATGCTCCGTACTCGTTTTAATTAGTTGCTGTAGACAGAAGGACGAGCAGGCGAAGTCTGGGAACCTTCAGATCAGTGCTTTTCCGGATATCTGGAGCATAGGAAAAGAAAATACTTCCATTTTTTTCCGCCTGCTCCATAGTGATAACAGTGTGCCGCCACTTTACCGCCTTCACCTCCCAAAAATTTGGCTTGCCCCGAGTCTGCCTTTACCAAGAGGATGAGCAGGGTGCTGCCAGGCAACCTCGAAAACCCTAAAATTTTCTCTTTCCTTATTACAAAATGTAGTGTCCATCAGTACTCCCCCACCCCCACGTCTACCTTCCTTTTTTCCTCCATCTCCCTGTCCTTAATGCTTGAGAAGGTTCAGAATATTTTATTGACACCTTCCATTCTAGCCACTGTATCTTTCACGAAGTGCAACATATGATCATCCGTATTCCCATGTCATTATTGAAACTGCTGACCAGATTTTCACGAAAATTGGTTTTTGGTGTCGATTACTAACACACGCGTGGCTAAATTTAATTTTGGTGTGTAGCGATTCAATATAAATTCTACAGGAACATCGTGTACTTTTAAACCACCTTGTTCCTCAGTTTGGGAAATTTTCGTGTATTGCGCCTAAAATTTTCCCAGTACCTTACGCACCACGCAGTGGAAGTGTATAGGGGACGTAGAGGGGAAACTCCTAATATAGACGCTGCATGTAGATGGATGTGATCTGCTTCACGATGGAGCCGATTTACGGCCATAGAGTCCCTGGCACTCGAGTGGTTCTGTACGGATCGCATACCCGGCGGCCTGGACTTTGCAGAGTGAAACTTCCGTACTGTAATTCGAACGATCGTCTTAGAGCTCATCCGTGAATCTACTGAGTTGCCGTTGCCGGTACCTGACCAAACACAGAATATGCATAATCAGAACACTTCGATGTTATGTATGTTTATCGACTAAGATACACGAAACAGTGATTTTAGCTGTACTTTGAATGGGCGTTAAACTGGATGTGAGCGTGTTGAGAACAGGGTGCTGAGAAGAATGTAGCTGTGAGGGAGGAACAGGAAATGATAGAGAAAATTACCTAATTAGTAGCTCTATAATTGGCACTCCTCACCAAACATATTTGCTTGTTGAAATCAAGAAGAATGAGGTGGATGGGTCGTGTAAGCTTAGCACATGTGAAACGGTGATGTAAAAACATTTGTTCGTGAAACGGAAGGATGAGACCTTTTTGGAAGACCTGTGTGTAGATGGGAAGAAAATACAGTATTAATTTGATTTTACAGGGATATAACGGGAATGTGCATATTGGATTCATCTGGCTCGGGATAGAGGCCGAACGCGTGTTCTTATAAACATGACAGTGACCGTTCGAGGTCCATGAAATGCTGGAAATCTGGGGATGCTTCTGGTTTGGGATGTTAGGACGTGTGGGTTGGTTAATGGCTACTATCTGGCGGTAACTAGGTACCTGATTGCTGTTTACCAGTCAACAGTGCGCAGCGTCCTGGAAGACTGGAATATTCAACTGCTGTTTCTATTCGCTAGTCAATTCGACATAGCTGAAGTTGGTCCTGTTTGAACGGAAGTGTTAACGGCGTTGTGGTATAATGTTGGTGTTGTGCTGTCACATGACAATGACCGCAGTTTTGGTAGTTATGCCGTGGTGGTCGTTGTTTCGCGAAAATGCTGATTGCTGTTTGTGTGCGACTCTTAGTGATGATGCGTTGGTTTGATTATGTAATTTTATAATCCTGATATAACGATTTAGTAGTTTTTGGTGATACTTCTGTGCTGTCGTGATCGTGATGTCAGTTTGTCATTTGTATAAACATGCTGGTGATTTGAAGAATGTTGTGGCTTGATGATGATGATGACCGTTGATGATCGTTTCTGTATGGTGATTGTAGTTTGTGGGCGTTGGTTATGTGATGATGGTGTCCGTTTTATGGTGTTTTAATAACGTTTGGCGTGTCTGAGATGTTAAGTAATGGCGCTTGTCTGTGTCAGAATAGTGGTTTAATGATCTTGTTCATGACGTGTATATGGTAGTTAGCTACTACTGACCATCATTACAGGTTTCCCTGCGTATAGCTGCATTAATTTGGATGCGGATTTGTAAATCACACGTCATAAAATCAATATTCGCTTTGTTATTCTGCACATCGTAAGTTCTGATTGCTAGATATTTGTCTCGTCAGACCGTACCGTGTATTCAGACGCGTGTTCTCCATACTTGAGTGGTTCAGATCAATACATTTAAATATTGGCCTTAGAGTTTAGGTTCAGGAGAAATAACTGTGCGGCAAGTGGGGGTTGGGTGTGGCGAATCTTGGCTTGGGGCAGATCCCATGTTTGGGAATGTCGGCTTCTGCTCATCCAGAAAGTGTGGTCCGCGAGGTAATGTAGGTCACGGGATGGTTTTAAGGAGCTGGGCTAGCTCAGTAACTGACCGCGGGCTGGGCGAACGGGTTTCGATTGTCGTCACAGACAATAGATGGGGGTAAGTTGTCGGTTTCACGCCCCTGCCACTTTAGTGAGCCCCACCGTCCACATTAAATAAATGACTGGGTGGACCACGTATCCGAACTGGATGCTTTAGAGAAGAGATAAATCTCTTCTGCTGGGACTCGAACCACGTTTCGTCGGTCGTCTAGCCCTTAGCCTGGTCGCATGATGACTGGGCTGTCCCACCTCAAACAAGGGTCGTGGAAAAGTGGACTGTGTAGAGCCCTTGTGGGGACACAAGAAATGATTGTAATATTTTTTGCTTGGTGATGTCATGAATACAGACCGTTTGAGTGACATGGCACTGATGAACATACGCGTAATTAACAAGCAAACTCCATGGTCCTCGTTTTATGGAATCCTAACGTTCGTTTGACAACAGCCTGCCTTACGGCCTTATCCTAAGCCAGATGAATCCAGTCCACACCCTCCAGTCCTATTTATTTGCTGCTAATTTTAATGTCATCCTTGAATATACACCTGGATCGGCGATGTATGAATGTTCTCGTTGGATGTGAAGCTGTGTATTTTGGTCAATATGCACTGGAGTTTCTCTGAAAAAGCTGGTAGTGTGTACCGTGCTACACGGCTTCTTATCCCGCCTTGAGAACCTAAAATTTCACATTATTAAAATACGTCTTAAGTATGGTGTGCTTTGTGGAAATGATTGGCCAAGATAGCATAGTCGGTATAGCGACTGGCGAAGGGCTGCGCGGCCGGGGGATCGAATACCGGTGGCGGACGGGGTTTTCCGCACCCGTCCGGACTGGTCCTTGGGTTCACCTAGCCTTCCGTTCGAGGGGTACCGGCTCTCTCTTCTGGGGGTAAAGCAGCCAGGGCGTGGTGTTAACCACCCACCCCCATCTAACGCCGTGGTTAAAGCGTACAGCTGTATCTCTATGCCCCCTATGGATCTTCATGGCCTGTTGCGGCATGAACTTAAATTTTTTGTGGAGGTGATGAAACTGGCACGGGATGGCATCCAGTGACGGGATTTTTGTGTTGACGGTGTTGAACCTTCGAATTGTAATACCAGCGAATTAGTTATATCCACTTTAGAGACAGCGGTGCTGTCTTTTTCTCATGTTGTGCTGGTGAGTACATTGCCCAGCGGTCAGCTCGGATATTTCTCCATGTCTGCAACAGTGAAACACGGAGCAGGTCGTCCGTTAGAAAAGATTTAGTTGCCGAGCTGCCCCCAAAATTTCACCTGTATTCATGGAACTCGAAGGTTCGTCTCCGTGTTCAAAAACCCCCAGCATCCACCCTGTCTTAATCCTATGATCCAGTCTCTGCCCCCGTGCCCTGTTTTGCTTTATTTAAAGATTACAGTCGAACTCGGTTATAACGTCACCGCAGGGAGCGAATAAATTGTGTCGTTGTAAATGAGTTTCGGTGTAAGTGGGGTGTATGCCGAAAGTGAAGGAGAAATGTCTTAAGACAAGATACAGACCTGCAGGCATATTGCTTAAATGTTAATGCTATGATCTATTTCAAATTTAAATTACAATGAAAATTAAGAAATAAAAGTTACTGTTCTATAAGAGTAAATTTCCGTACAGGTTGACCCTAAACAATACAGTAACTTAAAATAAAAATTTGGGAAGAACAAAGTTATCACAAGAAGATGACCGCTGACTGAGATTTTTCACTTCTCTCTTGCTGAAACCACATAAGCAGCGCCTTTGCGACGTCACTTCGTTCAGGCTTCCGAAATCGCATTGTTCTCAATGTGTTCTGTTCAAACGCACTAATAATTTTGATTCTGTTTTTCCAAATCGTTGGGATCATAGAATTTACGGGACCAAATTCCCAACACACGTCAGTTTTTTTTTTTAAATTTTCTTTTACTCTGATCACTGTAATATTTTCTTCGAAGATTAAAACTTTTGTTGGTGATTTTAGTTATGTTGTCAATCTACCGGTCTCCTTTTAACTGCAGCAGTAGAAAAGTAGAGGGAAACTTTACCTACAAAGTGAATAACCGTTACTATCGTCAGTTCCAGGCCCGGAATTTACGTAGCTGCTTGAAAGGGTTAGACGGCTTGCCTTGTAAAGGACAAGGAGATGCTGAGTTCTCAGAATAGCTTATTTCTCGGAAAATTATATTGGAACTCATGAATGGCAATGTCGTTATATCCAAGGTAGTTGCTCTTATGTATGTTGTACTAAGCACCGCAGAAAAACACGTGCCTTTTGGGGAATTAGTTGGTACCACGGAATGTATGACGTTATAGCCGAGGTGTCTCACTAACCTGCTGTGTTTTAATATTGTTTTCTTGTCCGCAATCAGACGTTTGTTCTCTCTGTTTTGGATTTTACGACCGAAACTCTTGATGCACCTTTAATCTTTTGCATGTATGCAAGGCACCCACCGTTCTTACCCACCTGCATTTGATCTGTAACAGGTGTGGTGATGACTACTAATATTTAAGTCATTATTCAGTCTAGGTGTAAATGTATCACTTTGCACCTCCATGCCTCCTCCCTTACGCGTCTGGTAACTCGAGAGGCCAGACTTTACACCCATAGAAAACAACAGTTAAAATTACAGATTATGCATTTTATGTTTTCGTTTTTGGATAGCACATGGGAAGACGAAATATTCCGGAATTTATCTGATCATAATTTTTTTGAATACCGTTTTGGTTTGTTACTGCCATTTCCGAATTAAAGTTTCCACATTGCTGAAGGATATACCCTTAGTCTCAGATGCCTGAGGAAACGGCGTATCTCGATTAGCGTAGTGACCAGAAGGTGAGCTGGACGACACAGCAAAAAATGCAGAGATTTTTATTTTCAAAGTGTTAGTGCCGGCGGTAAGACCATCCAATCTTCTGTCTCTTGGGTACCAGGGGCTCGGAATTATTCTCATCTCCAAAATATCTAGACTTGCTCTGGGGCCCACCGATCCTCCTGTGCAGTGGGTATGAGGGTGATTTTCCCGGGGTTAAAGCGGCTGGTGCGTGATGTTAGCCACCATGTCCATTTAAGAATGGAGTTATGGCTCAACTCTTCTATGTCTTCATGGCGCGGACAGGGACAAGTCTGGATTTCATCCTTACTGGTGAATTTTGGGAAGGGGGGGATAGAGGGGCTGGGTTTTAAGGACTGAAGGTAATCACAGTGTCCTGGACAAGATCTGGGCTCCTTTCGAATTCAGGACAGACGTTACTCCGTGAGTCAGTATTCTTATAATAAAAACCAACGAGATGCACTATTTCTCAAATTTATTTTGGTATAAAACTCTACATGTTTCGGACAGTTTTGCTATCTATCATCAGGAGTCTAGTACTGTATACACAGCAATAAGTATTTGTCATACAGTACTAGACTCCAGATGATGGACAGTAAACCTGTCCGAAACATGTAGAGTTCTATACCAAAATAAATTTGAGAAATAGTGCATCTCGTTGGTTTTTATGGTAAGAATATATCACGATGCAATGTCCTCTGAATGTCAAATTCGTAAGTCAAGTTTGCTGGCTGTGCTCAGGTTACAACTGCTTGGAGCAATATCCGCTGTCCTCCTTACCATCCTTATGGCATGTTGCTGAGGTAGGCACTGGGACACTTCCCGGATATCGAACTGACAGCCATCTGCTTACTGCACAAGTGTTTAAGTATTATCACTTTGCCGACGTTAGATAATGTACGCACCAGTAAACGAAATCCTGTATTCCATGTGCAGCTGATTAGGGACAGTCGCTACTTCATGTTGGTATTTGATATAACGTTGTTCAATAACAGTGGAAATTTCCGCAACTATACTTTGCTTAGTTACTTTGCATAGCTCAGTGCTCTTGATGGGGATAAAAGCCTGTTATTTGGAAAACTAATTGCAGCACCTACAGTATGCTTGTTCTGCTTATTTCCTTAAATGTAAACCACACTTTACGTATCACCGACTGTACCATTCAAAAGCCTTGCATTTTACCCACACATTGTACAATATTTGTATGTTTCATGTGATTCACACATAACGAACAGCGTTTATTACACACAACAATAAATGAATATTTTTTTTAACGCCCACGCATCGTGTTTTCTGTCGTGTAGGAACTGTACTGTTAAAAATATCATTTACATAAGCGTCATGTTCCTATGTGGCAGTGTGATTTGATATAATGTTACATATAAACTGTTTATATGAGCAGCCATTAACAGACGCGTTGGCATCCCTGCCTTTTGCCATCTACAATCGTTCCCTTCGCCTCTACCTGCCAAGCAAGAAACCCTGAATCGGTTTATAGCCTACGAGATTTGATATTGGGATTGTAACATTAATGTATCGAACCATCGCATTTTGGGTTAAAACTAGATAGCAGTAACGGACACTTTACATGAAGACACACGCATTTCTGTATGCGACGTGAGCGTATCTCTCTAAATGTTTATCGAATCGAAACTTTTTTTTCAACAGTGAAGGGAAATAAAGTTTTATGCCCAATATAATCTCTCTAGAATTTTTTTGAATAATTAAACAGACGTGGATGCGCTTGTCCAAATTGCGCCATGTATACATTTCTGAAACCTGTAGCAGAGTCCGGGTAGGCAAACATTTGGCTGACATGTTTCCTGTTAAGAATGGTTAAAAAAAAACGGAAATGCTTTATCGAAATTTCTTTTCAACTTTGCTTTAGAGTATGACATGAAGAGGGTTCAGGTAAACCGGGATGGCTGGAAATTAAATGGTACACATCAGCTTCTGGTTGACGCTGACGATGTTAATATATATTGGCCGGAAGCGTACATAATTATTAAGAAAAACACGAAAGGTTTAGTAGTTGCTAAGAAGGAGATTGGACTAGAAGTAAATGCTGATAAAACTAAGTACATGGTCATGTCTCGAGATCAGACGAAGTTACCGTATAAAGATTGACAGTAGTTCCTTTGAAACGGCGGAACAGTTCAAATATTCGGGAAAAACCTTAACGAATCAAAATTCTATTCAGGAAGAAAATAATAGCAGATTGCAGTCACGGAATGCTTACTGTCATTTAGTGCAGAGTCTTTTATCTTCCAGTTTTCTATCCAAAAATATAAAGATTAAGATACAAAGAACTGTAATTTTTCCCGTTGTTTTGCGTGGGTGTGAAACATGGTCGCTCACTTTGGCAAGGAACTTAGGCTGAGGGTGTTTGAGAATAGGGTGCTGAGGAGAATATTTAGGCCTAAGAGGGACGAGGTAACAGGGGAGTGGAGAAACTATATAATGAGGAGCTTACTGATCTGTACTCCTCACCAAATATTATTTAGGTGATGAAATCGAGAAGAATGAGATGGGCGGGCATGTAGCACGTTTGGGGTAGAGGAGAGGTGTATACAGGTTTTTGGTGGGGAAACTTGAGGGAAAGACACCACTTGGGAGACTGAGGCATGGATGGGAGGATAATATTAAGATGGATCTTCAGGAAGTGGGATGGGGGCATGGACTGAATTGATTTGGCTCAGGATAGAGACAGGTGGCGTGCACTTGTTAACTGGGCGTTGAGCCTTCGGTTTCCATAATACGCGGAGGATCTCTTGACTAACTGAGAACCGGTTAGCGTCAAAGGAAGAACTATGCTGCATGGAGTAAGTAAGTAAGTAAGTAAGTACGTGATTTAGTAAGTAAGGTGTTTTGTAGGATTTGAGCTATGCTAACAAATCAAATTTGCTTTTACGAATAAATTAGGAGCAGGTTAATTTCTGAGAGTTCTTGCTACCATTAGTTCAGAAGTCTCTGCTTAAAAAAAATGTTAAAATATTGAAACTATAATTCTGCAGTTTGTTTTGTAGGGATGTAGAATATGGTCTCTTGCATTAAGACAGCATAGATTGAGGACGTTCGGAGGCAGGATACAGACGAGAATATTTGGACCTGAGAGGTAGGAAGTAACACGAGGCTGGAGAAATTTCACAATGAAGAGATCCATAACTTGTGCTTTTCTTCGCATCAAATAGTATTAGATGGGCTGAACATTTGACACGCGTTGGAGAAAACAGGAACTCATTCACAGTTTTCGTAGGAAAACCTGAAGAGGCCTACTTGCAAGTCATAGCGATCGGCGGGAGGAGAATATTATGATAGTTATTAAATAGATAGGATGGGATTGTGTAGATTGGATTAATCTAGCTCACGGTGGGGATCAGTAGCGGGCTCTTGTGCGTGCGATGTTGGGCCAGTTTCTGTCCTAAGGATGGCGGTAATGCTTCTACGAAATATCGTGTGAATTTGTGCGGGGCCGCGTGATGTTAACGAAAAGCGGTAAAACGTGTCAGTTATACGAGTAACTTACGTTGTTCTTCGGAAGGCGTTTTAACACATCGTTATACAGTTAACCTTACAACCCTAATGTGCCCACGCATGCCGTTCGTCGTAAATAACATCTTTTTGTTATAAAGATCCTTAGTAAACGTACGGCTGTCGTAATGTTTTTTGACTTTAAGCTATTGCCTCATCCCTTCATATTCTAGAGGTCTGCAAGCCGAATCTCTGTTCGGATATTGACTCGATTGGGGTATTTTGTGGTTATCGCCGTCTTTGTATTGCTGTGATTGTGCCCTAGCATTGGGCCAAATAACGCACGCGTTCTTTCACATATTTCCAGTCAACCCGCAAGTATGCCTTAAAACTCCCGTTCACGTATTTGAAAAGTGTCGTTAAACCGTCCAATATTGAACCATTATGACACATATGAGGCATGGAAACTAAACCCCACCATTGCTGACCTTGGCGGTAGGTGAATGTGAAAGGTTAACTTTATGTTCCGGCCGTGTTAGCCCCGGGTTAAGACCCTCAATACCCCCCTGGGCTGCAGCCCCTATTTGATGTGGCAGCAGGAAGTAAATTTCTGCCCCTGAGCGAATACAACCCCGTCCATCTTTCCATGAGTCATAAATGAATAGTAAGAAACACCACGCTGTAAAGAGATAGAGGGTTGTGGAAGTTTAACTTTACGTTCGCTCTCATCCTCCGCACTGTTTCGTGGTATGTGGTCTGCTTCAAGCCTCAGCCGTTAACCAAGGGTGAAGAGTCGTTGGAACCCATTAAAACTTGAAGCTGGTTTGGTTTGGGCGTGGTGGTAAATCACTCTGCCGCTGTCAGGAATCTAATCCAGTCCATCTAGCCAGTAGCTGTTAATAAAAGGAGTCAAATTTGTTCCATGTAGTTAAGCAGTATGCCATGACGTATGGATGAATGGTGACATAGATCCACGCATTCTTAGCCGCGTTATTAGGTGGAGGTGGGTGAGTGGTCATATTCACGTCGCGACTGCTTTATTCCCAAGAAAATCGGTACCATTCGATGGATAGGCGTCTGGGTGGGCTTCAGATTCGTCTGGACGTGCTGGTGAAGAGAAATATTTTATAGGCGTGTTCACAAAATTGCGAAGAGCGACTGTTAGCTTCGTCAAGTCCGTCCGTCCGTCTTTCCGCATGGACCACTCTGCTCCCACCAGACGGATTTTCATGAAATTTGATATTTTAGTATTTTTCGAAAAACTGTCCAGAAAATTCTAGTTTAATTAAAATCAGACGAGTATAAGGGGTACTTTACCTTAAGACGAATATACATTTTTGATCATATTTCGTCCAGTTCTTCTTAGAATGAGAAATATTTCGGACAAAATTTGTAGAGGAAATAAAAACACATTTCGTGTTCAGTAACTTTTTTTTCGAAAATCCTGCCGTTTATGAAATAATGTGCAAAAAATACAGCAGAGCAGGGCAGGCAACAAATGAAAATACGGCGCATGCGTATTGCATGCTGGACAATTAAGACTACACCCACTCACAATATGTAATACTAATTGCTTTTCCACTGCAACAATGGTTACACCAATGCGCCTCAGTGTTACGTTATACGTACAGTGCCTGTCTTGTTTTTCCTGTCGGGTGTCGAACCCTCACCATTCATTCAGTTGTCGTTGACTGTTCAATCTAGTGTAGCTGAAGCAGCAGTGTATCAGATCAGTTCGTAAACTTCGCTGCGCACTCAGTCCGTTCCAAACTGTGGCGAATGACATTGGCCACGTTACGTAACAAAAATCAATGTTTAATATAAACTTTGTGTGGCTACTGGCTGTTTTGCGTACAGGTTTCATAACCAGAGCCTGCTAAAATACTGCTGTATCTCATATTTTGTTATGAAAGAAAACTAAATAAAAATCGAAATTTGGTAGTAGGTACGAAGAGACCATTTGGGTGGTAATTTTAGAAGGAGTAAAGTAAAATTAAGTTGTCCCTGTGCGCGCCATGAAGGCGAATGGAGAAGAGGGAGTGAAGATGTAACTCCGCTCATTCTTCGCCTCGGCCGTAGATGTTGTTCAGTAGCCAGCTTAGCGCTTCGGTCGGCCGCTTTACCCCCGGGGAAAGAACCCTCGGTATATACGGAATAGGAGGTTTGTTGGGCACCAGAGCCGGTTTGGCCGCTTTATTGGCGGGAGAATATTGTGAAACAAAGACTGGAAACTGTATGGTAACGAAACCAACAGATGCATGTAAGTATAAAGGTATCATATTGTAAACATGTAGGAGGCATCCGATATATTTATGATATGAGATACCTTTATAATTTATGTAATCTGTTAGTTTGTTTACCATATCTAATTAGCTCATTGTACGGTCATTGATTATTTAATACTGGAAACGGTGTAGTTTATAGTGCAGTTCGCACTTGTGCATAAGGTAGTTGACACGCCAGTTCATACTAGTTCACATCGTAGTTCATGTTTATACTGTAATTCGCACTAGTTCACACCTTAGTTCACACTAGTTCATATTGTAGTTCATGTTATTTCATACTGTATTTCGCACTAGTTCACACCGTAGTTCACGCTAGTTCGTACTGTAGTTCAAACTAGTTCATATTGTAGTTCACGTTGTTTTATACTTATTTCGCACTAGTTCACACTGTAATTCACGCGAGTTCGTACTGTAGTTCATATTGTAGTGCACACTGTAGTTCACGCTGGTTCATACTGTAGTTCACACTAGTTCATACTGTAGTTCACATTAGTTCATACTGTAGTGCACACTGTAGTTCACGCTGGTTCATACTGTAGTTGCACTAGTTCGTACTATAGTGCACACTAGTTCATACAGTAGTGCACGCTGTAGTTGACGCTGGTTCATACTGTAGTTTAGTAGTTCATACTGTAGTTCACACTAGTTCATACTGTAGTGCACACTCTAGGTCACGCTGGTTCATACTGCAGTTGCACTAGTTCTTATTGTAGTTCACAAACTTCGGGTGACGTTCTTTGCAGTTAACATTAGTTGCAGCGTATTTACATAGAGCGTTATTAGCAGCTTATACATGAGAAGCCATTGTGTGCGCATAAGTAGGTGGACTACATACAGTATGGGGCATTATGGCTTAAATTCGAAATTTACAGACATTGAATAAAAAATCCCATATAAATTTAAAAGAAATCCGTCGATTGGTATAGCTGCTGATGGGCCAAGTAGGTCAGAGACGGGCGGACAGACGTGACTTCGACTTAAAACATACTTCAGTTATTTTTTCACTACCCGTACTAGCTCTCGACGTTATTTTGTCTGAGTCAGACAACTTCGTTAAGTAGTCCTACATTGTAAGTAGAGAGGGTGAGAAGACGGGACTTGCACTGAACTAGCTGTTGATGGGTGTTAAGTATTTTTTTTTTGAATGAGGCGACTAAACGTAGGGGGGGTTCTAATAAAGAAAATTCTTGGACGGTTGAATAATGATGGAGTTCTACATGATGACCCACCCTCCGCCGGTTGTCCGCTGCCTTCTTTAAAAACTCGGCGTTTTGCCTGTCTGGTGTGTTATTTCTGTGTGTTTCATGCGGTTGTCACGGTGATTATTATTGACGTATATAACATTAATCTGTTTGCATTTGTAGTGCAGAAACTTTGCCTGTGAGGAGTTAACGTGCAGTTGTCTTAGTCATCTATTACGTTAGACAGTCTGCTGTAGATCGTATTTTGTATATATTTTTTTTTTGTTAATTTGACGATTATTAAATGCGTGGGTCATGCTGCACCTGAAGTGTTGTGTTAAATGATAGAAAAGGGAGAAACAGTGGTCGTGGCGTATTTTAAAGTCTGTAGGGCGTGGAGGGTTTGTGCGAGTGTCACCGTAAACGGAGCTGATAATCATCAAACCCATTAAAAACAGCAAGTGCCAGCCAGTCACCACGTTGTAACGTTCGTTGTATATACTGCCACCATCTCCATGTGGGCCCAGTACATTCATTGCTTAAATGTTATACGCACTTATTTTTCATTAGTGGTAAGTACAACTGTAATTCCTTCATTCACTACCTACTAGACTGCTTATACTGATGGTACGTACAGTATTCTAATCGCACTTTATATCACTTTCTGAGACACTGTGGCATTTCTTGAAAAACTTTTATTGCAGCGTCTTAGGTTTTTATATTCTCATGTTTTGAGTTTTTATATCACAGATTTAACTGCCGTGTTTTATGTTCATATCGATATATTCAAAAAGTTCAAATATTTTATGCTTATATATCTTATAAAAACATGTTATTGTAATTTTAGCATATAAAACATATTGTAGCGTAATTGTATATACAACCGTCTTCCTGAAGGTGAACCCTCGGGAGTTAAAATCTTAATTTAGGAAATGAGTATTTCGTTGGTTTATGTTGTGTAATTATATTACAGTGCGCGGTGCAAAACATGTAAAAGGATTTTTTTTTGGGGGGGGGGGGGGGGCGGGGGGCCGT
>Ga0123352_10001032_pt1 | contig 35957 bp, 7 predicted proteins | sample TergutLab28metaG_FD_89700 | JGI IMG/M metagenome (GOLD analysis project Ga0123352, IMG submission 89700) | Labiotermes labralis P1 segment gut microbial communities from Petit-Saut dam, French Guiana - Lab288 P1 | ecosystem: Host-associated > Arthropoda: Insects > Digestive system > Gut ... | reverse complement strand
TGCCGTCTATGACGCCCACGGTCTGGGCAGATTCGCGGAATGGGAAGGCAGTCTATGATACCTCCAGGAACATGGATAGATCCGTGTCGTGCTTTGGTATCTTCTGTTTTGTTCTCTATAGTTAGAGGCCTCATTATTGGCCGCTTCCCCTTTCGAGAAACCCTATCAATTGCATACAAATTTACACCTCCGTTATTATTTTAATGGGAACAAAGGGTCTAATCTGTCACATCTGGAAAAGAAGAATATGGGGTTACGAATCTCATCATTATGTAATTCTGTGCATTCCTTATTAAATGATCTGCAGAAGGACCAAAGATGCTGTTAAACTCACTCGGATTCAAGAGCTTGGCGATGACGTGAGCAAATAATACCTGAAAACAAACCTCCGTGAGTGTGTTTGTGTGTACTTTCGGGCCGGTTGCCAAATGAAGGCGCAGTCATTTGTATCCATCATTTCTAGCGTTTGTGTTTCCTGAATGGTTCCTTGAACCAGTTAAATCTTCCGCGATTGGGGTACGAAAAAATAGACTACGCGGTGAATTTCACGGCTTCAGGTAATTAAATGCTGAAGGTAATAAAAACTGGAGACAAAAAGTTGTTAAGGAGATAGCCTGAAAGATGTCTAACTTACTCACCTTCCTGAATTCTGCGTATGGCCTTGAAATGTTTTAACGAGATTGATCTAAATAAGAAGCACAGATTTATAAAATATTTATCTTGATTTGTGAGTTCCATAATTTATAGTGGAAAACACAGCAGCAGAATTAGTTCAGGTCATTTGTAACAAATTTCAGCACATATTTCCACTTCCTACTTAGCGCCTGTCACATAGGCTAAATGTCTTAAAATTGAATTGCGTGTTTAAGAATAGAGTGAATTGTTTTTGAATAGAAAGAAATGTCACCGAACGTCTAGTTCTATGATTACCTATTGTGCTTATAGTTTCAAAGATATTTGTTCCATTCATGCTTCAGGCAATGACGTAACCGGGATTTTTTGTGGTAATAATGAATGAGGTATTCCGATAAAACAGGCCACAACCACTTCAGTATTATTTTCACGTTAGGCGCCAGATTCTAAGCAGTCTATTCAATGGCGGAAGCATCGTTAAATAATCGAGGAACGTAGCTGCTAAAATAGTGAACTTCATTTCCATAATGTAATTGTTGTTGTTGTTGTTATTATTATTGTTGCTGCTCCTATTCTGTTTGTCGACATATTTTTATCCTGTAGTTTCGTTTTCTGAATTATAGTTGAGTAGACGAGAGGATGGAAATACGTTTGTATGTACTTTTTTTTCGAAAGTAAGAAGTAGGGAAAGTGTATTGGAAACAAATCCCTGTCCATATTTTTATCACGGACGGTGCTTTGTTTCTGTGTTCTCTAAAGAGCTGTGCCTGACAATCCATCCTTAGCTTCTTCTGTTCTTACAACACAATGGGATACAATCAATAAATACATATACGTATATAGATTTGAAGTACAATTCACATTCATTGGATTTATGCTTCGAGTATGTCAGTAGTTTGCGGTGTTGTGGTGTGAAGAGTTACAGTAAATGATAATAGAGTATCAAAATTTGTTTTCGCAGTGAAACTAATAATGGTAATATTACTAGCAGAAAATTTTCCATGGTGTGAAGAGTTACAGTAAATGATAATAGAGTATCAAAATTTGTTTTCGCGTTGAAACTAATAATGGTAATATTACTAGCAGAAAATTTTCCATAAGGAACACAAAATCCTCATCTAAAGTGGAAAAAGGACAATAACAAGTCCTACAATTAATGAGTGCCCGTAGGAAAAAAATATTTTATGCGCGTTCCTAATAGAGTGGACCCCCATTTACTTCTTATGTTACATAAAATTTAACATAAATTTGAAGTTTTTCTTTTTAAAGTCACAGGGCCCATATTAAATACGAGAAGAATTTGCAATGTGTAAAGAAACGTGTTTTTATACTCTTGTGTCTTGCTAAAAAATCTGCAACCGTTACTTGTGTTTATACCCCGAGCTTATACTTGAAAATGTAAAAGGTAGATTGCTTATTCGTTAGGTGTCGCACAGGTTTGTGTGCTTTATTATAACATATAGTTCTGTTTTATTCATATAGGTCTGTATATGTAATCTGCCAATCCTGTAGTTTGGATGGTGAACTGTCGTACTCGTTTGAATTCATGACAAGTCAGTTAAGGGATGTAAGTGCTGAGTTACTTTCCCAAGAATTTAATGTCTTTTTTGGAAAGTTACTTAATGCGGTTGTTTATATTTCGCAGTGTTTGAACAAAATGTAAGTATGATAAAAATTTAAAAAAAACTGCGCGTTTCGCTGTATTTATCTGTTTTGTTATTTGAAACACGTGAGAATGTCGTGAACGCATTTGTATTATCTATCATCAAATTCTTATTAAAGACCCATTTGCTTTGTTTTTTTTGTATACAGGTAGTTGTTTGATGAATTTGCATACTTTAAAAAAGGAAGAATGTATCCGTTAATGTTTTGTGAACATACATAAATATTATGTTTGCAGTCGTGATGGTAATCACTTACCTGACCCGTCATCACTGCCTGCCGAGTTAAAGTTTTGCTCAAATTGTAAGGTAACTTAAAGAGCTGCTAATATATAGTAGACAGACTACGTGCTTTTGTGAATGGAACTTCTGCTGTCGAAATCCCACTGTAACTGATTTCCGAAACTTAGGAAGCAATAACAAGACGAACAAGGTTTGTGTAACGTAATATTGAGGTGCGTTTCTGCAACCACTGTAGTAATGGAAAAACAGTAAGTATTATAGTGTTATCTATTGTAAGTCTTCTAGAGAAATTGTTGGGAATGAGGTTTTAGGAATCTGTTTTACATATCGGTATATTTTTTAGTGCAGATCTGCAAAAAGCTTCCTCAAGTCTGTTCATTTGTTTTCCTCGTAGTCGTTGGAAATATTCTTATACTGGCTATGAATCTGTTTTTATATTACCTAAAATTTTTCCGTTTTATGGAAGAGCAGGCCGATCGCCGTTATGTTAAATGTGTCCCCCCCACCCTATTGTAGCCTTCGATACTCAGCGTGAAGTTCGCTTTCGCCATATTGTCATCTGTGGCCTCTCCGACCTCTACCGTATTTTTCCACATCATCTCATTAATGGCACAATTAAAAAAAATACACAAAAATGCGTGTTTTGATTTTCGCTACAACTTTTGTCTGAAAAAATTCTCATTCTAAGAAGAACTGAGCGAGACATGATCAAAAACGTGTATTGGTCTTTATGTAAAGTGCAGATATTCTTGTCGGATTGTAATGAAACTTGGATTTCATTTCAAACTTTCGCCGTGTCGTGAATTTTTATTCTTTCTTTGGTTGATTCCCCGGCATTCTTCTTGGTTACACGACCTATGAAGATGGAAGAGAGTGTTCCGAAACGTCGGAACATGAAACTCAGACACCGGGGAATCATACAAAGAAAGAATACAAGAAATTTGAATTTTCTTGACAGATTTTCGAAAAATGCGCAAATATAAAATTTCATTAAAATCCGTCCGGTGGGAACCGAGATGTGTTACATGCGGAGAGACGTGAAGAAACCAATAGTCGCATTTTTGCGAACGCGCCAAACACTGTGCAGTATATAGAAGGTGGGAACTTTTTCTGCAGTGGGATGCTAATTTCAGTTTGCACAATATTGTTAGACCTTTCGTATGTATAAATTAAAACGGCTTCTAGAGAAACTGTTGGAAATGAGATTTTCAGAATCAGTTTTATATACTGGTGTATTTCTAGTGCAGATCTGCGAAAAGCTTCCTGAAGTCTGTTCAGTTGTTTTCCTCGCAGTCGTTGGAAATATTCTTATACTGGCTATGAATCTGTTTTTATACTACCTAAAATTTTTCCGTTTTTATGAAACAGCAGGCCGATCGCCGTTATGTTAAATGTGCCCCCCCACCCTATTCCAGCTGATTGCTCTGATAGTCTAGTCGAATGCTTTGGTGAGAGCTCTACTGTCACCAGTCATAGCAGGATCGAGGAAGCCCACAAGATATAAATCGATTAACAGTATTTCCTTAAACAGGTTACGACTTCCGGAGGTTCACGTCTACTGGAAGGTGATGCTGTGCCGTTGGGCGATTAATGACCGACGTTTCGAAACATCGTATTGCCATCACTTTCAGGAACAAGCAGTCTGAAGAGATTGCACGGGTGTCAGATCCTCAGATCTTGCATATATCTTATCCTTTCTGTCAAATACTTGAGCCTGCGACAGGTCGTAGGAGGAATTATAAATCGAGTCGTAATATAGGAGATAGCGTCCGTTAACGATCGTCAAGGAGCGGCGATTTTACTTTTAAGGAATTCGAAACTTTCTTCTGTGCATTCTTATTGCATGTCATCAAACACACTTTATCTTAGTCACTGGGTTCCTGGCATCGCTATTTGCACCTGCTTACATTATTGTGACGTGCTTGTGTTTTCTGGTGCAGGTACGAACGTAAACGAAACAAGCCAATATTACAGTTAGCGGTTTCCTGTACAACGTTTTGTGTTGACATTTACATACGCATGTATACAAATTACGTAAGAGTTCTGCACATGACAATCAAATGTAAAGTACACAACGTTACGTATTATTTCTAAGGAGATCATTGTAAACTCCAACAGTATTTATTCGCATCACCTGACATTTATAATCTTATCAAGTGTCTGCGTTTTAATATATATCATCTGAAAGTGTAAGAATAAAGAAAGCTGATAGAATGGGCAACTTATATGCGCTGGCAAATGGGTTACAAAAGCTAATTCTTTGGATGGCGTTCTAACATTGGAAATTTGACGCGTAAGGAAATAAGTGTCCGGTTGGTTGAGATAATATAAAAATGTTGCTCACTGCAAAGAATGTTTATTTTGAAAAATAAATGGCACAACTTAGATTTTCAGCGGAAAATGCGTTTTAAATATTTCTTTATATACGAAAGTCGCTTTAACAGAGCTAACTCACCTTTCGTATATCCAAATATTTTCATTCTAGACCTGATGTCAGTATTTAAACTTAAAACTTAAAAGTAAGGGTACTTGATGTAGACCGTAACTAACGCCATGATTATTAAATAGGTTAAGCAATATCTGCGTAACTTAAAACTTCTGGCGTGTGTTATGTGTCCTGTCGCTAGATACATCTTCGTGATATAACAAAGAAAGCAATGATGACACCGAGTGTTTGAAATGTGCTCTTTTGCATTTTACTCAAACCACATTACAAGATTTCTGCTGATCTCAGTGGCAGATCTACAGTCTGTCAAAAATCGATATGTCAGTAAAAAGTAGCTTGTTTCTTATGTTTAGCTTTTCGACCTCAGCTGTCACAGCTTAGATAACATATTACAGCTCAATTATAAGACCTAACCAGTGAGATGTAAATGTACGCAAGTCGTCATGTGAAGTGTCTGTCAGGTTTTCGGATTTTAACCAAAATCGGAATAAAATGACAAATCATAGCAAAAATTCCTTAATTAAATTTTACAAAAATCCGTCCAGTGGACGTAGCACTCTTTCATTCGAACGGCCGGACGGACAGTCGGAGAGACACGTGGAGGATAGCTACCACTTTTCGCAGTTGTTGGCCAACATGCCTGATACGGGTCGCGGACGATTTTCTCCAAGACACATAAATTAATTTCGATCAAATACCTTACTCTGCAGGGACCACATTTCGCAGCATGCTACGTTTATTCGATTATTACTCTGAGCCCAATCTAAACTGTAGAACCACCAATTTTCAACTGTTTGCTACTCTGTATTAATTGTAGTCGCAGCTACGCATACGTCTGGAAGACGTCACCTCTCGTCGCAGCCTTAGCAAATCTTGCTAGAGGAAATAGGAAATGAGGGATTGATGTGTCTATTGCAGGATAGGGTCCAGCAACAGGATCTTCTGAAAATTATGAATAGCTCACAAGTGAATTTTGTGTTTATTGGACCGTGCATCATTGTGATAGTTGAAGAATAAAAGACCAACTTGATGTCACTTGCTATTTTATTTCACGTCTTGTGTGCTCAACATGTTTCGGAAATTAATATGTCCACTATCAGGAGCTTGGTACTATTCTGTCGAATCACCACATTGGCCGTATTGTTCTTGGTTCGATGTGTGTTGGAGATTCGGTGTGGTTGGGTTGGAGTGGTATCCGTGTTGCAGGCTGAAGCATAAGTGAGTTGTGCTTCAGCCTGCAACACGGATACCTCACAGAATCGATAAACACGAAAGAGAATTTTCTTCATTAAGTTTAAGCTTCTTTATCTTAATCTAATTCTTATGATTTTCTGTAATTTTGCAGCCAGAAAATGGTAAGAATGCCATGCTACTGACATTTTACATCTATGAGGGATCAGTCTTAGCATGGGAGACATCGAACAGCGGGCGTGCAGGTTTAAGAGCAGATGGTACATTGACGATGCAGTGTGAGGTAGGTCGGTAATATGTTACTTCCTATCAGACTTTACCCAGAAGGAACACTGGACGGTTGGTTTGCAAGAACTGGCCAGATGTAAAGGGACAGGAAGGAATGACTTCGATAACGTGTCGTTGTTTTAGTGATGAACGTGAAAATGTGGATTTTAGATGATCGGTCATAGCTGAAAAACACTTTTGTCGATTTTTGGTTCTAACTTTTCGAACTTTCGACTTTTGTTTAAAACTAGCCTTATTTTTACTGTGGTATCTGTTAGTGCCGTATGTCTCTTAGATTATGCGCCTCCTAATACTTTCTTCGAAAGTAAAATAGCAGGCATATTAAAGCTCCATAAATCTAAGGAAACAAAGCCATGTTCTATCTGAAGGTTCTTATAGTTATCCCGAGCCATTTTAGACAAATACTGGGGGTAGCATTTTGGAATAGGTTAAGGAAACTTGCTAAGTAAATCACGAAATATAGTTAAATGTCTGTCTTACAAGATTAACAACCTACACAGCACCACATCCTTGACGACCATGATATTCATATTCGCCGCTTTTTTTTTTTGACGTGACTGTATACGATCGTGCAGTTCAAACACTGTCGTTAACATCAGTTGATTCAATTATATTTGTGTATGCGTGCTTCTATGTATGACCTTAATTTCTTCGGTCGGAAATAATATGGCGGACACCTGAGTTATTTTCCTTGCTATTGCAGGCCTTACTTTTACTGAAGCTGTGAGACATTTGTCTAGAAAGTAAACAAATAATCGGGAGTACGATCGATGAATTATTGTCGATCTTACTTTGAAAAACACAGGGATAGCGCATTCCTATTGGTAGTCTGTTTCTTTGGACATGTTCTTATACCTCCCCGAGCAGGAGCCTCCAACAGCTGTCTGCTCTGGGGTCACTACGTGAGGGGAATTGTAGTGACACGAACGTGGCTAGGACCCCAAAAGATCAACGTGTTGCGATAGTACGACCAGTCAGGCTGCGATGGTAATATTGTAAAGTCAGATTTCTTAAAGGAAGAATTAAATTTATTATTTCTTATTTATGACGGAGTGATCCAACAGTAGGCACGCGGGCAACACGAGGTTCGTTACTTTGCCAAATGTGAGCGTGTGGTCGTTTCATCACTGTGATTTCCCAGACTGAAACTAGCATGATTACCTTAGTGTGTAACATGTGTTAGAAGCGCTCACAATAGGCGACACATATTTGAGGGTTCAGAAGGATTGTGATTTTTATCTGGTCAGGTGCTTTTTGTTGGGTCGATAAAGTTATTCTTTTTTGGAAAACATATGTGCACCTTATAGAATGCTGTGTTAATTATATACAGGGTAGTAAAGAAATTATTCTAGAAGTAATTATATGTGAAATTATATATCTGGCAATATATACAATTCATTAATTACTTAAGCCTCTTAATTAAAAAATGCGAATATCAATGCAGTAATTGTACTCCAGATAGAGGCCAGGTGGTAATGCCTTACAAATTAATTATTCATTCGTTTTTTACGAATATATTATTGCTAAAATATCATACGCTTAGGAATTCGTGTGTATTTTTTTTCTGACGTTTAAGGAAACATATATTTATTGCAATATTCATAAATTAATTGTCTTATATTTTGGATTGTACATTTTATAAGGAAACTGTTAACTGATATAATGTGAAGTAAATGGAATGTAGTGAGTATGGAACTGTGTTGACCAGAGAAATTATGTCATATTTTACATTTACGTTTAGAGATTCTTCGCCATTGAATAAGAAGGCTATCTGAGATTATTTTCTCCACTACTAATAAAGTTGGCAAGTTAGTACTGAACTGAAAGTACAACGAAGGTAATCCTTCTTTATTCACCGTATACTATAAATATAATGAATATACAAATATAAAAAAATTAACTAGCGAAACTAAGCGTTCAGATAAACATAAGTATAATTAAATATAATTACATAAAAAGAAATGGGCGAGGCTGATATGGAAATGATTACATAAGTTAGTAAGGCCCCTGGCCCCTCTGAGCGGATCTAGAATATTCACCCTGACTTCCTGGGTAACCTTGAGCTTCCTCGTACCGGATCATTGGTTTAAAACCTTCCTCATCGGCTGCATATTCTACAATCTGTTTACGCCCGTCAGGAAGCAGGACGAAGTACGTCCCTTTGGCGTCCTCGTCTTGCCGGCTCTCTTCGTGACCAAAATCACTTCCAGAATCGGGGTCGTTAACCTCGTAAGAGAACTCATAATGAGCTGGTTCCTGCAACAGAACAGTACACCACAATGTACAATACGCATGACACAAGATACATTCAGTATGGTACAGTTTCCAGTAGGCATGACAGGAGAGACAGACAGTACATCATAAGTTACAATAAGCATAGCAGGAGAGACAGACGTTGCAACATAATTTACAGTAGGCGTGAAGGAAGGACAGACAATATATTTCGTTTCACGTAGACTGTATTTAATGACAGATCCATAACCTCTTCCAAAGCGAGTTTTCCAGAGAGTGCGATCTAGTATTTCGTCTTTCAGTTTACATTATTTTATCGTTTTCTTAAGGTTATCCAGTAGCTGCTTACGTCTTCTTTTTTCATCTTCCCGCCACTTATATCTTTCCACCTATCTTTCCTTCAATAACGTGTTTTAGAAGGCAGTTCCTAAGCGAGATGTGACCAGTCCACTTAGTCTTCCTTCATTTCATTTTATGTATGATGTTCAAAGAATATCCATACTTTAAAGCGGGCAAGCAGAAAGATAATATTCCTTAGGTTAAAATAAGATGCGGGGTAGGGACAGCCGGTTTGCCACAATCTGCAATAGATTTAACAGAAGAGACAGTATGCAGGTTACAACAGGTTAGAAAAAATAGGAAGTCTTTACACTGTCATTTACGACATTTTCATTCGAAGAGACAGCATATCATAAGAAAGAGTGGTTTCGATAGCACAAGCAGACTGATATAGTAGTTTTGCCGGTAAAACGCATCAGTAATACGACGAATTTAGTTGAAACTGCGCATAGCCTGTGTATTTTTTAAGTGTGTAATTTTCCGAGGCTTATAATCTGCTAGGATTACATAGCATCGGTGATAGATAAATGAGTGTGAAGCATTAGTGAAACGACACTGACAGTAAAAAACTGAAGTACTTGGAGATAAACATGTCCCTGTTCCACTTTGTCCACAACAAATCCCATATGATCTAACCTGCGATTGAACCGAAGTCCCTAACTAACTACCTAAATAATGGCATGGCACTCATACACGTTAAACTGATATAAGGAGCAGAACAATTGCGCAATGAAGGTTTTATTGACTGCAATACGCTAGTAGGTGAAAAACCGTTAGACTTACAGATAGGTCGTCATCCTGCTGTGCGTTGTGTCCTCGAGAGTAGTCGTATCCACCATTTGAAGCTTGTGGTCCAGATGCTCCATTAGCTCCTCCATATCTGCTGGAACTGGAAGGAGCGCTGTATCTGGAAGAGGGTATGCTGCCAAATCCACCGTTAGATGGTGTACCATATTGAGTAGAGGGAGCACGACCGAAGGATGAAGAAGCACTGTACTGAGTCGAAGGAGCCCCACCGAATCTATCTTTAGCGGGTGGCGCTCCATACTGGGAGGAAGGTGTACTACCGAATCCACCGTTCGTGGAAGGAACCCCGAATTGGGAGGAAGGAGAGCCACCATTACGACCAAATGCAGAAGTTCCATGTTGATTTGAAGGGGCGCCTCCAAATCGTCCCAAAGCAGAAGGGGTACCATACTGTGGTGATGGAGGACCACCATTGCGACCGAAAGTTGAAGGAGTGCCGTACTGATTCGAAGGTGCGCCGCCAAATCTCTGGGAACCTGAAGTGTCACCACTGCGATCGAAGGACGAGCCACCAAATCTGCTTGAAGGTGAGGGAACACCGTATTCTGAAGAAGGACCACTACCACCGAATCTGCCTGAGGCTGAAGGAGAACCAAATCTCGAAGATGGAGCAACATCACCAAATCTGCCTGATGATGAAGGGGCACCATATCTGGCGGAAGGTGCAGCGCTTCCGAATCGACTTGAGCCCGAAGGAGCACTGTACTGCGTAGGAGGACCACCAAATCCAGCAGAAGCTGATGGAGCTCCGTACTGAGTGGAAGGAGTACGACCAAATCCGTTGGATCCTGTTGAAGGTGCACCGTATTGACTTGCGGGATAGTTTCTACCGCCAAATCCATTGGAGGTGCCAGATGGTGGCCCATATTGGCTGGACGGGTGTGAATTTGCGAAAGCCACGCCAGTTTCTTGACCTGGTGGCAAGTATGATCGGTCCACTGGGGGCTCAGCAATCGCGTAAGCTACCAACGCCGAGGTGAAAATAAGAAAAACCTGTTATAAGGGAGAAGTAACAAATATTAGTCCAGCGGCCAGAGTAGTTGTAAAATAAACTAAAATTTGTAAATTTCAAAACGTTGGAGTGTTTGCTGAGAAACAAGAAATATCTCCACACACATAAATAGAATTGAATTTGAAATGTGCTAGGCTTGTAAGATGCGGTGATATGAATCACCCTATATGTTTATTGAGCATTATTTTAGGACTCTAATTACCTCACGAATTTAATTTAAACAAACTTTTTAGATTTGAAATCTCCGATTTTAAAATACAGAATACCTTTGGGGCATTTTTACTCTTTTCCAATTATGCGAGCAAGTTCTGTGATACATGAAAAATTAATCTGTTTACTTCTTCAATATAAGTACCATCTTTATTGAATAGTATGTCATTCTTAATAACTCGTTAACAAAAAGGTTTAAAGTTATAAGTTACCAATTACAAGTAAAATAATACGAGACAAAGGTCGATTTTTTATTCTCCTTTATTGACAACACTCCATGAAGACACAAGCGACAGTGAGGTGTAACTCCAACTTATCAAAGTAAATAAAAATAAAAATATCAAAATTATGTATATCGAATAGTTTTTGCTTGTTTCTTTCGTTCTGTACTTGATGAACTTCGAAAGGTCTGTGTAACTGTATTACAGTACTATAATTACGCCACGAACATTTGGACTCAGCTGAAAGGCGCTACGTATGTTATGCCACCAAAAATTATACTGCTCATTTGTGCATTCTTAAAATCCAAATATGCACAAAAGAGAGACGAATTTCCCGGAAATTTGACGCTACCTTTGCCATGCCTGCCCTGATTTCGTATGATCCTTCTGTGTTCTGATGGATGCTAGAAAACGAACTGTGGATGATGCTGAAGATGCTACCAGCATTTATATACGGAGGCACTTGCGGGGTTTATGTATATCCATTACATATGTTGCAGAACCTACAGAGAGTTTTATCCCCACTACCTCATATCTAAACTGCGTGTAACTAGTAGTGGACTGAATTAGAATGTAATGGCGGCTAGGTAAGGGGAGGGGGCACTCAGATACGCATTATTGTCTAGGATTCTCCTATTGAGATTGCTCAATATTACTGCGAAAAGAGTTGTTTAGGTTTTTCCTCACATCTTTCCCCTCTCCTTTTTCGTGTTGGCTTCGGGTTAAGTTAGCAAGACGCTGGCTGCACGATGCGTCACTGCCCTTGCTCTACAGCGCCTGGAGGTCCGGCTAACATGATTCGCGGGTTCTGTCTTTACGTTTCGCAATTCGTTGATACAGTTACAACTTGTTAGTGCATCTTTTGCTACAGGCAAGGCGCAATATGTATTGTGTTTCGATATAAAAACGTAATAGCCTGATTTTATATGCAAATTTTGCTGCTGACGGACACTTACTGGTTTAGCTATAGGCAGTACAGAACATGGGAGTTTCAGTTCAGAAACACACATATATCCCACTATTTGTTATTTGCAGATTGAAAATAAATTGTATATTGGTGTGTACTTCTTTTTGAAAATTGGACCTCTACTCGAAAAGGACATAAATTAAGGTTGTTTGACAACTGAGTGCTGTAGGGAATATTTGATCCTGAGAGAAAGGAATTGACGTCTCATAATGAGGGGCTTTACAGTCTGTACTCTTTATCTGTTATTATTATTATTATTATTTCAGAGAAATGAAGGAGACAAAACGATGGGTTGGACATACTCGTAGAGAGCGTGTAAAAGTAATAAGAACTGTTTTTTTTGGAATGCGAAAATGCATTGCCGTCTTTAAATGAGCGTGTCTCTAAATTTTATTCTGAACCAGTTGTATGATTTTGAAAAAAATCATTCCCTGTTTCTTGTTAATCTTAGACTTCTAATCTTTGCCTTGCTCTCCAGTGCTATTTGCTTCAGATTTCCGAAAGAAATTCTGTGAGGACATGTATTTCCTATCGGCCTGTCATACCATCCATCTAGTTTTCCTTGCAATGGTAATTCAACTAATGTTTGGAGAACCGAGCAATTCACGAAGATCTACCTGTGGAATTCCTGGAATGCTATTATTGCTCCTTGTTTTTATTCTCAGTATTTTATTCTCCGACCACCTCAAACTCTATTTTCTTCTACATTTAAAGACAGAGTTTCACACCCATATATATTGTCGTGAAAAATTATAATACTCCTTGCAGTAAGTTTCTGAATTTAGTGTGGATATACCTACATAAACATAACTTACATATGTACAAATATCATAAATACACATTTCGTGGTAAGAAAGAATATCTGTAGCAGTCATCACGAATGTTGGATGAAATGTTTCATGTTTTTTCTATTGTCCACAGAAAGTATTGTGAACTGTTGGTGATGTGTGTATAAATTATATATCTCGTTTAATGCTAATGGTGATTAAAAATGATTCTGAAGGAAAGGAAGCGACTAATGCCGGAGAAATTTCCAGTAAACTGAATTAATCTGAACTTCTGTATTAATAGCAAGATGTTAAGTGCTGACCCATTAGCAGAGTCTTTTTGTATTATGTATCACACACGTGGGAGAACGCCATTATTGCTCTGACAGAAACATTTTAATAAATTTTTATCACTTCAATTTTAAATTTTAATTATTATTTCCCTAGTGATAACTATGGAAATAATAATTAAAATTTAGGATAGAATCAACTCACGTGAGAATTATCAGTAACGTAGTCAATGTTTACAGAGAGAATAACGTTAGAAGGATTGGAGGGCGTTTGTGGACCAAATGGAGGGTTACAGATTGCCAAAGAAAATGCTGGATTCTAGATCCGATCACTGTCGCCCGACTGGAAGACCTACGAAGAGAAGACAAGATTTTTACGGAGCATGGAACCGGACCGATAGGACTGTACCGTAGCAAGCGGGTGGAAGAAGAAGATGTTAATGTGTATTATCCCTGTTGTGTTAATACAGTAGTAACGAAGTGTGTGTGTGTGAATGGACTGTTTGTCTTATTTTTGAGAAGAAGATGATTTTAAGCTAATCTTCGTGAAATAATTGTTAATTAAGTTTTCTGTTACAATCTAAATAAATACATGAAATATTACTAGAAATAATGTAAAAGTGAAAGGTAAAAAGGTAAAATTCTTCCTAGAACAGGCCATGAAGGCCCGGACTGGGAGGAGAGGTATGGTTCTACTTGTTCTCTAAGCTGGGCGCTAAATGGAGGTGAGTGATCAAAGCCACGCACCGGCCGCTTAACCTCCGGGAAAGACACACTGTTCCCATTCCAGATGAGGATAGTTGGGCCCCACGACCTATCTGGATGGGTGCGAAAATTCTCGCCCCATCGGGATCCGATCCCCGGACCGTTCCGTTCTTAGCGATTCGCTACACCGACTGAGCTATTCTGGTCTATCGGAAAGGATGTAAGGCGTAAAGAATAACTTAAGAGAAAAACACAAGTTAAGCGTGTGGAATGTAATTTACGTAGTTACTCTTGATTACCTTCCCTTGTCAGCAAATATGAGTATGTAGTTCAGTACCTGCACTGCTGATTACTCTGTCAACAATGTTATGTTAGGTCTGTCTGTCTAGCTCGATAGAGACTAATCATTGACGCATAAATGCAAATAAACTACTTAGGAATTCAGTGTAGACGTGCTTATTTTTTGTACTCTTTTTTCGCTGCGTCTTGCCTCCTACAAAGTCAGATACTGACTGAATCCACGGACAAGACTTCTGTCTGCAGCTGAATCTCTCTGTGCAGTCTCGTTGGACCCAGGATTAATTACGACACAATTTGTGAAGAACCTTGAAACATCTTTACTTCTTATTGGACTAATATACTTTTGGAAAGTAACATAATTAAGATTATGGTACACTGAAAGGATTTTAATTTCCTATATAAACTATTCCAAGCCACCTTGAATGTAAATTACCGGTTACACACTTCGTGATTGCAGGGTATGGGTTGATGTAATCCATCAGAAGTCGTGAAGACGCACAAAAAGTTGCTACTAAATTCCACGGTATCATCTGCTATTTGTATCATACATGATATGACAGCGGAAATTTAGTCTTGGCGTACTGTGAAATTAAGTGATTGGTGTGCTGTACCTGGTCTTCATTTCTATGTCCGTCCATTTCTTTATCAAGCTAGATTTGTTTTTGAGGCTTTTTCGCTTTTCTCCTTAGCCATCGATCACAGTACAACGTCTTCTTTGGACCATGAAAATATCCTGGACGAAATTATAATATGAATAATAATTTATAATTTTCATTTAACTATCTTACTTGTTCACTGACTTATGGTTACTAAATGAAGAAGAAGAAGAAGAAGAAGAAGAAGAAGAGGAACTATAGTGTCACAATTTGAGCTACTGTATTCTAGTCTCCCTTGTTTTTGGATCTGTTGCCGGGTCATACTGCAGAATAAAGGAGACCTAACCTGGAAGCCTGGGAAAACCTAAAAGCTCGCATCCGTATTAGCGTTTTTTGTCACGTATGTCTTAAATGTACTTTCGTCCAGCAAATAATTTTGCACAAATAAAGATAAAGCAGTCCCGTTACAGGCCTGGAGTAGCTCAGAGGGTTCCAGAAAGTTAAGGTTCCCAGATTTCATGACATCGGCACAGGATGGTGGTAAGGTTGTCAGCCTTACGCACCGGCCGCTTTTTATCCCCAGGAAATACTCCTGGTACTCATTTCTGTTAGAGACTGAGTCGACCCCAGGGCTATAGTGTGATAGGAAGGATTTTATGTCAATGAAAAATTCCAATGACACCAGCTGGGATCGAACCAGCGACCTTCAGATGTGTAGCACAGCACCTTAACCACTATTGCACAAATGTAGAATGTATTAGCTGAGTAGATGTCAGTATCGAAACGTATAACTTGAAATATTCAATATTCTCTTAAACTTTTCCACACTGTGGTAACTATGTGTGCTGCCTATGACTGTTTTACTGCAGTTTCTATAAAATTTTTTTGTGGTTTTCAGAATAATCCCAGGTTTCCCTTAAAGAGCATTAGGCCATTCGTTTTGGTAATGGAAAACTTGTCTTTCCTTCGAGATAAACTTGAATTTTTGGCGTTCTCTACAAACAGAAATGGAAGGCGTTATGTGGAGGTCATGCCTGTATATTGATCTGTGACCTGGAATCCGCAAATATAATATCGACAGCTTTTTAAATTTGACACTGGAGACCGTCATTAAAATTTGTTGGGTAAATCCGGTTTTTAGCCTTATTAATCTACAAAATTGTTGAGCTTATAGATTTATTTTTCTTTGTGTCTCATAGATCGTTTCAAAGATTTATCGAAATTGGTTGGACCCATAGGAGGCTTTTGGAATTTGTTAGCTTATTGATGCACAGTAAGGCAATACACGGACATCCTTATGTATGTGTCAAAGAGCTGCATACACCTTGATCGGATTCCATATATGAGAGTCCCAGCGACGTTTTCATGGAGACCAAATTTTAACAATGGCAATTCATAGTAAAACCACAAAAAACTTTATTTTTATGCGTCTTGCAGAATTTTGTTGAAAATCGAGAAGGTTACGTCTACTACTTTTTCGGCTGAATTACACTAATTTGCCTTTCTTGATAACTATATTAAGTGAGCTTAATTGACCTTAAGAACTATCGAACTCTCTAACCACGTAACTCCATACAGCAGAGTCCTTAACGACCATTAGGTTTTCAGTTAGTCAAGACATTCACTGCATGATACGGAACCCTCAGGTTCCTAACATTTTTTTGTAAGATCTCGCTACTTGTCATATTCCTGAGACAGATGAATCCAGTCCACGGACTCTTTATTTCATTTATGCAAGATCGATTTTAATATTTTTCTATCATCTACGCATTGGTTTCCAAATGGTCTCCTTCAGGCTTCCCCACCAACACCTTGCAGGTATTTGTCTTCTTTCCTTACATATTATATACCCCACTCATTCCTTGGTTTGTCAACCAAGTCTTGATTTGTGTGGAGTACGTTTCATGAAGCCTGTCAAATTGAAATTTTCCTGATTTTACTCTTTCTTGGTTCCACGTAGGCTCGAATATCTTCCGCAGTACCGCTTAATTGTTCACTTAATGTGAGAAAACTCCAAAAAGTTTCTTTTGTAATTCTCTGAATTTCGTACCTAACAAAGTAGATCTTTTCAAATCCTGATACTCTCGTACTTTATTTTAAAAAAAGCATTCGCTCCAAAGGTGATGGCATGTTCATTTAAAGCTTTGCGAAGTAGTGTTTCACATCTTACACCTTTATTTGCGTCTTAGCATAGAGCCTTATACCGCTCAACGTTTTATAATTTCCTTTTGTGCCTCTGATCTGACTTGGGAAGAAAACGCAATTGTAATTTCCCCTTTACAGTCATTTCGCCAAGCAAGTTCATGTGGGAATCCTATTTTAGAACATTATTAGTGAGGTTACTCCATAACGTATCCGTCACCTTACAGGCTGTTCTTAGTTGATTTGTGGTTTTACTCAGTTTCCGGATAATAGTCCACCACGACCAGTCCTTCAAAATTCTTCATGCCGACTGCGATTATTGTCCCTTGTTATTTGACGCTAGCAAAGGTTAATTTAATACTTCGAAAGCCGGTGGTGACCATATACACCACCTGTTGTAACATTACAAATTTTGCATTTTACTACACAGTGAATTTAAATTGTTGGGTATGATTTTTACAAAAACACCTAATGTTGCCCTAAAAATTTTCAACTGATCAGTCGTTACGGTGGGCATGTGAAATAGGGTCTGAAACTATATATATTAAGTGAAATTAACGTTTTTCAAATTTTTTAACGTGTTATTAAAATATCGAGGTTTGTTTTGTGAGTTGAAGACTCACAGGAAGTTTTTCTCTAACAAAGTTTGTGTCGCGACCCTGGGTTTGAAAGTCCCTAATTTAGAAGAGTGTCAGTTTCCGAAATGTTCTTATCATCCTCATGTAACCTTGCGAACCCTCCATCTTAGTAACTGTCTTTAAGCTAAAGCGGAAGAATTCAATGATGCGTTTGATCACCACATTAATTTTGGTTTGCTCAAGAGTAAGATGTCTTGTTTGTTTTTTGGTTTAGAACTGCCCTTTTTAACAAGGCTTTATCAAGTATGCGGAACGTATAAAGACTAATTTGTTGTGGTAGAATTATCGTGAATGATAGGTTGGATTGGGTGGCAGAGTGAGAGAGTTGTCTGCAGTGGGTAATGTAACGGGGTGGCAAAGTGCGAGAGTTGGCTGCTGTGAGGTAATGTAACAGGGTGGCAAAGTGCGAGAGTTGGCTGCTGTGAGGTAATGTAACGGGGTGGCAGAGTGCGAGAGTTGGCTGCTGTGAGGTAATGTAACGGGGTGGCAAAGTGCTAGAATTGGCTGCTGTGAGGTAATGTAACGGGGTGGCAAAGTGCGAGAATTGGCTGCTGTGAGGTAATTTACGGGGTGGCAAAGTGCGAGAATTGGCTGCTGTGAGGTAATGTAACGGAGTGGCAGAGTGCGAGAATTGGCTGCTGTGAGGTAATGTAACGGAGTGGCAGAGTGCGAGAGTTGGCTGCAGTGAGGTAATGTAACGAGGTGGCAAAGTGCGAGAATTGGCTGCTGTGAGGTAATTTACGGGGTGGCAAAGTGCGAGAGTTGGCTGCTGTGAGGTAATGTAACGGGGTGGCAAAGTGCGAGAATTGGCTGCTGTGAGGTACTGTACGGGATTCGCTTGGATGAACTTAATAAAGCTGTGCAATTTTTCGAATTCGATTTCAGATCGAGGGAATCGACTGTTGAACCTACGAAGTATGAAACACGTGTGCTTAGTCCTACAGCGTTGTGTGCATTTTGTCGTCGACATTGATTCTGGGAGAGTAGTTTGGTATGTCTGTTTTCCAACAATTCAAAAATTGTCATTCATTTTTTCAGTATCTTTTTAAATCTTCGAAAAAGAATTTTGACAAGACATTACAATAATGCTACTCATGAGGGACGCGTACGGTATGCTAATAACTTAGTAAAAAACTGGCTGTTTACAGATTACAGCCTATTGGAAACGTAACAGGTGAAACGCTGAAGTGTGTGTAATTTACTGCTACAGACGGTCTGAGTTTTGAAGTAACGTATTACTAACGCGGAAGGTTTTTTTTTTTTTGTACAAGCGGCTTTAGAAGCACATCTGAGAGGTAGGCGGTACTGAACAAGCAGTTGGCAGCTCAGGTGAGGTTCGGGGCGGTTTGCACTCCAGACAGTTGCGTAGTAATATTAGACATTCCTAGAGATGAGCATCATGCAGCCTAAATTGACAGAATATTATATTCATTGCGAGCAACGTGCCATGTTCCTCACGGGGAAGATGATGCATCTGTGAAAGTTTTCTCTCGATCTTCGTAGCGCCTTTGCGAATGACGGAAGAATGACTGGAGTTCGTGTATGTCTGTGTGTGGGTATAGAATTTACGAGTTGCGCCTCGTGTAATATATTTCACTGACGTTTCATTCTCAGTTTCTTTCCTTATTTGTACTGCAGACGAATTGACTGAGTGACAGAACGTTCATGCCATTGCATGAGAAAAATTTTGTTGAATTACTGACGCTCGTGTATCTGTCAGCCGTCTTTCTGTCTACTCGTTCATCCGAGTTTTGATTCACTATTTGTGCGAAAACGTACTGCGAGATCTGTTAGAGCTTTGACATGTCACTTTAAACGACGAAAAATTGCAGAGTTAAATGAAAGAATAAACTTTTTCCTTCCGAAGGCATTGACAGTAAAGCGTTTTAAAGTGTGCCGCAGTTTGTTCTTGCTGGCAGCTGTTTTTGGTTAGTATTCAGACGATGTCGAATTGGCTTCATATATCTAGCGTTCCTCATTATATCTTGGCAAATGCTGATATTACGTCTTTAAATAGGCTACAGCTTGTTCAGTTCATCTTTCACAGTCATCCAAAATTTGATGTTGTAATAGCCTGTGAATTTAGAAAAGTGTCGTCAAATAATGGAATGCGCTAATGACTGTAAACTTGTTTGCAGTCTTAGAGACCATCTTTTTATACTGGCTTGATAGAATGTGAGATTCAACTTAGATCTGCTGGTGTCTGCTTTCTTTCAGACACCTGAATCCTCGTTTTCATGGTGGAACGATGTAACTATATTTTTTGTTCATAATTTACACAAGCTGGCTTGTACGGTGATATTGTATTAAATTTATCGTATGCGAATACCTCACCTAAAGACTAACGCGTTCGACAAGGATAAGTACTTATGGATTTGACAAGGTTATCGTTTTTATTCTACAAAAATTACCTTATTGTCGGTATTTTGGGAATTTCTATTTATACACAAAAATAACGACTCGGTATTTTTAATAAAATATTTTTTAGAAAACAGAACATTTTGCTGAATATATTAATGATGCTGCTGTTTGCACTTTTTGACACATTTAACATAATCCTTACCCGTGCACTAAATTGTAATGTGTGTAGAACACTGACGAATGCACTTGTTAAAGTGTATTTGTATTCCATATTGCTATTCACCAACATGTTTCGGTCGTGCTCACGACCATCATCAGAGTGTCTTAAAAATATGAATTTCCTGTTTTTGTATATTATTCAATTTATTATCCGGTATAAACCAGACAAGACAGGCAATGCACGTATAACGTAACATTGATGCATTCATGGTACCATTATAGCAGTGGAAAAGCAAAACTTATTCTGTGTGTGTGTGTGAGAGTAGCCTTAGATATACAGCATGCAATGCGTATGCACATCCGAATGTTGGGTATTAACAGAAAAAATTAAGCAGAAATTATTGGTATTCGAAAGGAGGTTACTGAGAAAGATTTTTGGCCCAACGCAGAAAACAAATGGAGAATGGAGACAAAAAACAAACGAAGAGCTGGAAAACTTGATTAATCATGAAAATATAGTAAGGCACATTAAAAGTAAGAGACTGAAATGGGTGGGACATGTTGAAAGAATGCCTGATGAAAGAGTAGTTAAAAGCATTTATAAATTCAAACCACATGCAACAAGACCGAAAGAAAAGCCAAGATTAGGATGGGATGACGACGTGAGAGACGTTTTGAGGAAGATGGGAGTAAGTAATTGGAAACAGAAGGCACAGGAAAGGAAACCATGGAGAGGAATAATTGAGCAAGCCAAAACTCACAAAGAGTTGTAGAGCTGAGGAAGAAGAAGAATACGTATGCACAGTACTGTGATCTGCGGCCTGCCCTGCTGTAAAGTATTTTTCCACATTATCTTATAAACGGCAAGTATTTAAAAAAATGTCATTGAATAAATGTGTGTTTTGATTTTCTCTACAGCATTTGTCTTAAACATATCTCATTCTAAGAGTTACCGAGCGAGATGTGATAAAAAAATGTGTGTTGGTCTGCATGTAAACTATCCGTAATTCTTATCAGATTTTCTTGAATTTTCCCGACAGATCTTCCCAAAATACTCAAATACCAGATTACATGAAAATATGTCTAGTGGGAGCCGAGTCATTCCTTGTGGGTGGACGGATGGACGGATGGATGGGCAGATATGAAGACGCTGACAGTCATTTTTCGTAGTTTGCGAACGCGCCTAAAACCCGGTTTCGAACGGACAAAATCGAATAAGGCATCCCATTCTTCCATGAACGTTGTCTCGGAAATATTAATTTTTAATTCGTCTGAGTTTCATGTATTTGAAACGATTTGTCATGTGCCATCATGCCTTAAGTTCAACGTTTCCAGTCCGTTGTCCCCGCCACCATATTAATGACGATGGTGGAGTAAGTTGTCTGCGTTCTTGCTGACATCCTCTGGCGTTCAGTGCTTAAAGGAGGGTGGTTAATTATTTGTAGCTTCTGGTTGCGTGATCAGAGTAACGTGTTAGACTAATCTTCGGGACTGTGGTGGCGAGGACTTCACTCGCCATCGTTCTCCAGTCGTCGTCACATGTTTGTTGGTGCTTTTTATATAACCAGCGTTGAAATTACAGGCAGTTAATGTATTCAGAATTTGCTGCACTTCGAATTTGTTTTTGGTCGCTGCTGCATGATGGCTCGTGTATGAATTTCGTTCCAAATAAGAGGTACTCTAATTTCTATTCCGTAATTTCCTGCTTCACATACTTTACACCACACTTAATATTGTTTCAAATCTGTAGGTGCGAATTATTTTTCCAAATTATGAAATCTACTTAGTCTTTTAGCGTCAAAAGATTCACTTTTGCATTGTAACATTATTTTACCGGCGACAAAGATTTTAAGACTGAATTTGATCACTTCGTCTCCTTCATGTTCGAAAGTCGATGGTCTTGCAAGCCGGAACCGCTGGAAATCAAAGGCTATTTCCATGGTTCTGATTGAAAATTTGGCTTTAAGCAGGGATTGTGGTTGACCCAGAGATGTGTCACGTTTTCCTGCCGGAACCAGTCTGTTCGTATCTCATTCACTGTGGATGACGTCAGGTGATTCCAGTCTCATAGCGTTTTTCAGCACCTGTTGCGTACTAAAAATTCTGCACGCAGACAGAACGCTACATGCCGGTCAACTGCTCGTCCTTTAAGAGCAAGCGACAGCCTGGCGCCTAGATGCAACGAACATGAGTGCTGCCAACAAGAAATTTTGATTTTGAAATAATCATTTATATTAAGCTACTAAACTTCTTAATTTCTAATTTAGAAACTTGCGCGGTAAAAGTTTTATTCACGTCTACTACCTCCTATAAACGTCATACACCAGATTACTGCCCTAACTCTCTGATTTATATATTTAACCTTGGGTTGGGTTATCCGAGATTTGCACCGAGTTACAACAAAAAATTTTGATCCTTCTCACTATCTTACGCCTGTAATTTAGTTGGATTTGTTAGTCGTTTTTGTAGTTCATCGTGGGAATTAAATAAGAAATGTTAATCACTTTGTGGCCCTTCTTTAAATCAAATTTTTAAATTTGTTTGTACGGAGATTCGCTAGCCTTAGAGAGAAAGGTAATGACCCTTGCAATGTCTAAGGCTGGAAATGAATGAATCATAATAAAGCTGGGGAAGAAATAAAAATCAACTACATACAATTCCACGGACCGAATGAGATATTTACATCTCATACATTTTGTCGTTCTGTGTGGCCCGTAATTGTAGGAATTTCTGCAGCCTAATTAAGAATTCCGAAGAAATAGCTCCTACAGCACCAGTCATTAGGAGCTGAAAGATCATTTCACTTCTTAATAAGTTATCGTTATGAAACATTGTGCGGTGGAGATGTTAAGGAGCAAAAACATTTTGATTGAGATGAGTTTCAAACATCTGCAACACGTGATTATGTAGTCATTCTCCATTCGATGTGTAAAGGTCTAATGAATGCGAGATATGATACAGTCAATATGATATTTTAATTACGTACATGAAGTACATGTTTCGCATAATGCAATTCGTGTAAGTTGTAACATCCTCGGAGCTTGATATAGAACGGGGTTGCTACAGTATTCACAGTATGATGACTTCTACACCTTTCGATCTCCATATCGTGTTTCAAAAGTTCTTGTCTCAGGAAAAACGCTAGATCGACACAGATCTTCTTCTTACAAAGCGCTACAACCTGTATAAGGTTCTGGCTTGCTCAACTACTTTCTTCTACCTGTCTATATTCTGTATTACTTTCTTCCAATTGCTTACGTTTATGCTGTTTATATCCTCTTTCATCCTTTTAACATGCCTTGGTCGTCCTAAATTCATCTGTCCAGCATTTCCACGTTGAGCCTTTTTAGCAAATAATTTTCCTGTGTGAAGGAGCTGGCCTAAGACAAACCCCCAACCTGGAGGACCAGGATTTGTTTGGGGTTATCTGCCCTAGATGAATTGCCTTCACCACGGCTAAGGACTCCCAAGATTGACACAGATATAATGCACAATGTCACGTTAAAATTAACCCGTGATTGAACCACTTGTGGGAACTTTAAAATAAACGTCTCGTGCATTATATTTTAGGTTTCCGCTGGGATTAACATTTTCATTATGACACCCAGTACTCTGGTTGGTACGTACTAGTGTGTCGGTGGAACATATAACTTCCTTCTTAAAAAATGGGGATAATAATTACATGCCGGACAATGCGATGTCTTACCCCAGACGGTCAAACTATGAATGATTCTTTTCTGTTGAAGAAGGACACTCGTCTTTTGTCTAGGTATAAGCAATACGTCGAAGGACAAGCGATTAGATAGGCTGTACCGAGACGTAACAAGGAAATGGTTAACACCTTTAGTGGTTCACGCTTAGTACACATTGGACTGAGTTTAGAGGCATGGAAACGGAATTTGTACCAGTGTAGTGTATAATGTAATGTATTTAGGATGGAAAGAAGTAAACTTCTGCTTATCTCAAGTATGACGTTAGAAGTCCACACGTAAGGCGATGAGTGTGAAACTATCCTCGATTACACCAGTCTAGTTATTATTAATTATTTTGTTGTCTTTTGAGTAGGGATAACACTACTGTAGATGCTATCGATAGAACGCATTAAGAAATGCGACTCTTTAATTCGATTTTTTGACTGTGTGTGAAAACTGTAAAATTTAGAAAAGAGTGAAAATTCTGTATAGTGATAACGGGCTTAAAGGGAGCATACTTTAGGAAATGGTGGAAGTTATTCAGACGAGGGCATGTTAGTGCTACTGATCATGCTCAAAGTGGGCGTGCATCTGTTTCAGCGCGATGACGCGATGATGCAGACCGTAACGTTACATCGTCCTATTCCGTTAACGGAAGAATCGTTGTTAATGAATAAATTGCGTCTTAAATGAGCACGGTGGAAGAATGGCTTAATGTACAAAGGAAATCACTGTACTGCGATATAATAAGAAAATACGTGGACGTTCTGACCACAAGCATCGTTAAAAGTCAACGTATTTATACAAGAAAACATTATTATTATTATTATTATTATTATGTTTCGTCGAAGCTTGGCAGTGGAATCAAAAGATTTGTTTTCACGTTAAATAGGCACGGATATAACATCAACGTCCATAACGCATACCGGAATATATGAAAATAAAAATTGGTCACAAAGTTTCAGGTTAATTCTGCTATACAGAATTTAGCAGAGACTTCTGTAAAATATACCTACGGGATCTTAGGGTGTGACATCTCCATTTTGTTGTATAAAAGCAATACAAGTGATGTAATCCGTCGATACAGAATTTCGATTATAGTAAACATACTCAGCTGCATGTTTCGGCTGCTTAATGCAGTAAGGTATAGCTGTAGCCATGCATATGATTAACCCTTTAAACTCCAAATTAAATCTCATCTGCTATTTGCTGGCATTATTAGGAAGTCACCATATTCTCCACGTTAGCAGGATCATGTGTACGGTTACAGGTAAATGATTTTTTTTTTTACATTTTCTGATACATACGGCCTGATGATGGCTACTTGACGGAGCCGAAACATGTAGCTGTTCTGGATTTGCTATATTAAAATTTGCGTATCGACTGATTACTTTCTAATTATCGCGTACCTAAGGGAATTAAGTATAAAATGTATAGTTTTTCACAGACTTCTACTCAGTAATCTAATAGTCTATGGTGGCATAACAGCCACAAAAAAAATACTTGAGCCACAGAATTGCGACCTTTATAATCGCTTCCGGAATTAGCAAACTTAGACTACTGAAATAAAGTGATGTATTCTGCCTAACGACGTAGAGACACTGGTGGCTGAACCTTATATATTTTAGGCATATGTTAATATGACGTATGATATGGCAGCAAGCTTAAGGCGAAAAGATAAATATTTAATTTATAAGCAATGCGAATTTTTTCATGTAGGCCCGCATATATTCTGCAACATCCTACTGTCCGTCCAGTACAACACAATAAACACTAATAATTTGTACCACTGAAATTAGTCCTTATATTCCTGTAATACATTCGCAGGGATTAAAAATTGCTTGTAAGATGATGAAATAAGTGAACATTAATTCGATATCACAGTTTATTATTCACCAACAAAGGCACAAGTGATTGTCTTAAAAACAATATTAAAATTTACATTAACACAGTTCCGACATGTTTCGGTGCAGTCACACCATCCTCAGGGAGCGCATTATCCGTGCTTGCTAAAGTTACATTTTGTTAAAATAGCCAGTTATGGTACATCAGTGTATGATTAAATCAGTGGTGATGTGGTAGCATATGTTGGTAGTGTCCTTGTTGATATGTGTATGTCGCACTGTTTGGGAGTAGAAATTAAGAACTAATTAGATACATTGTGACGATGGCAATAAAGAAATTGGTATGACGGCGTCGAATTGTTTAATTTTGCTGAAGTTCGGTATTAGTAGCAAGCTCTTGTAAACACTGTAATAAATGTTCACTTGTTTTGAGATGCGGACATGTTGGCCAGACGAGTAGATCTCAGCTTCTTAGGAATTTCCGTAGTCCATAGATTTGTTTAGTTAGGTATAACTGTTGCATAGTACCTAATTTGATGCTCATGAACCTGAAATGCACTGAGCAATATGTTTGTGCTGAGAAGAACAAACGTTACGCTTGAAAGAAATTTCGCGGAACTTCATCCTAAGAGTAGTATGACGTGCACTTCTATTCAGTCTACGAACAAAGGCGAAATATACCGACTGTGTGTATAAATGTTACTTATCCCGCTGCAATTATGTACATTACAACGATTTCCAATAACACTTGCAGTACAGGTTGTAGAACTTCAAAAGGGCTTATGGTTTCGTGGCGAGAACCATATTAAGCACATACTCCGTTCCTTACAATATTTTCTTAATATAATTCAAAGAAGAATACATGGTACAAAAAGAAAAGGAAAAAATAATACAATAAAGAAAATGAAGGTAAGAAGAGAGAGAAGAAAGGAAACTGACATGAAAAAATAGCTCTAAGAAATAAATAGAAGGAATATTTATTCTAGTAAAAGATTTGCATGAACTGTAAGAATAGTCTCATTTTTATTACGCGTGAACACCTACAGGCGCTATGTGAGTAAGACTGTGAGAAATAAAGAATTTCATGACCGTTTTATGTTATTCATTCCCGACGATGTTTGTTTCTCCCTTACACAAAATGTATTTCTGTAGCCGTAAATGACTGTTTTGCACTCCAGGTTAACATGTGGGGTAACAAACCCTCGACAAAACATTAACGGGATTAGTGACTAAATCAGCTTGCGTTTTGTAGTCACCGACAGAGTTAAAGTTATTTGTATTTTATTAGATATTAGCGGGTATATCCTTTCTCTATCCTGTTATCCTCAAATAAACAGTACTGATATAGTGAAGTTGCTTATGTACAAGAACAGTCTCATTAACGCGTAGGTATGTAAACAAAGCAATTTAGTACTCTATTCCTATGCCATAGATATAGGTAAACTATTTTTTAAAGGCGTTGTTCGTTATGTTTAACTGGCACGATTCAGTGTAAATTTAGAATATTTGTGCCAATATAAGAGAAACAGTGTGGTAATTTAAATTGAAACGTTGTGTTTAGAGATTTTAGTCAATTTTTTACTTTCGATGGTATTATTCAAAGCTCCTTCTGACTTCAAGAGAAGCTCAAGAATTATGACTAAACACGTCCTATCGTGGCGATGATAAATCAGTCGCTTCACAAATGTAGGCTTAAATTCTATAGGACATCATGGCAGAAATGCACATTCCATTTATTCAAGGCTGTGCTGTAGCTTAGGCGATTAGTTGAAAATCGATCGGCGTGGAGATCCCGGTCCGATCCCAGACTACTCCGTGTGGGATTTGTACTAGACAAGCGGCATTCGGACAGATTTCCCTCCGAGTCCTTCAGTTTTCCCCTGTCGCTATCATTCTTCCACTTCTCCTTACTGTTATTTTGTCAATGTGTCGCCGAAAGTACGTAATAGCCCTTTCTCCTTTTGTCTCTGTCTCGTTATTGTAGAAGAAATGTTGCCGAAATCTTGCGTGCCAACATTCTGGAGGCGTCCGTGACGGTGTCTGTGTTTTCTTGCGTCACTCCATTGTCGTTCTCTGTTCGTCACTAGCCGAACCCATCGAACGAGAAAGCAAGAAGATTCATTTATTAGTGCGGAAAGTGAAAGGACTCTGGGCATAACCGTCAGGTGTAGTAACGGTTCCAGTCTCGAGTTACGTCTTCCACAGGGATACAGAACGGTGGCTGCAGTACGTTCCTACTGATGTGCCAACAAATATGTCAAGTATTGCCCCGGGATTTTCTTGAAGTAAATTATTGAGATTAAAATAATAAAGTTTTTTTTTTATGGAAAGATGCGATGTCCATGTTTCGTGGATTAGTCACGCAAGTGTACAATATATGGGCGACGTAACAGATTTAACAACACAAATACATTCCATGAAGATGAAGTTTTGCTGCAGCCGGAAACAAAATCAAACGAAGGCCATCTTATCATTCGCTCCGTTGAGACAGAGATCTGCTGTTGACTATCCCAAATGCTAAACTGCACCATGGAATTTATTGACAATGGAGCAACTTATGATACATCACTAGTAAGTAAAAGGACTACTTCCATCGTCTTAAAACACATACATCACACTATATGCACAAACGACGTTTCGAAAGTTACTGTTCACCTGAGAAAGAAAGTTCTTTTAATTTGTACCGATGTATTTCTAGTGTTCTTTCACCTGCCAGTGACAATCATCAACAAAATCGTTATAGCGGGTTGACAGCAGGCAACGCCTGGAGCAATGTATGGCAGGGCGTGGAACAATAATCGGCTGTGCTCACCTGCTTAGCGGGAAAATATGCCGAATTCAAACAGTCCTAGGTTCAGGGGCAATACGAAACTCTACTCCAGTTATTGGGCATATAAATAGCAGTGAGGTACCTATTGGAGATTTCAGTCTTCTAGTAGATGACGCCATGTGAAAGGTCGAAAATGTCGACCTTTCCGAGTAGTTCAGTGGCTCTGTTTCAGAGCAGTTCGGTATAGACAACTGCTGTGGCTACCGCGAAGGAAGGGGAAGCAAGCACGTCTAGAACGTTGGCACCTATATATCACTCTAGATGGCGTCATACTAAAGACGACTGCAGCTTTAATCATCACCTCTTTCAGAACCTTAAATCCCTCAAGTTTACATACTGCTCTCAGAGAAAGGCACAATTGACTGCAACTAGAGCAGTGTCTGTTGTCAGCTAGAATCGTATTTATCGCAATCATGCCAGCACATATAATGTAAGAGAAGAGGAGAGACATGGAATAATACGATATATGGCTAACGCCTTGGAGCATAGTCAGCTTTGGGAAACTAGTATTCGCACAGCTAGTTAACAAATTTAACGGTTTCTATGGAAAAAGAGAATTCATTCACAACAGCTTGTAACCTTTCCCTGTTCTGAACCCTATCAATCCAGAACATACCTCGCCTGTCGTAGCATCATCATCATTATCACCATCATCATTGTCATCATCCATTTAAGTGTATACTCCCGACTAGTCATAGGTCTCAGAAGTGACATTTTCTCGTAGAGTATTCCGACCACAATATACTGTACGCGTTGCGCGTTGTTTTTGCCGTCCATCTCACAGTTCTTGATTTAATCATCGTCATGACATGTTCTGAAGAAGACAAGACATTTGAATCCTCTTATGCAAATTTTTCAGCTTTAAATTACGTTTCTCTCCCTAGGCTCAACTATTCGCCTTAGCACCCTGTACGCAGCTCACCCTCACCCTGCGTGCTTTCCTTAATGCAAGCTACCAAGCCTCACGCCCACAAAAAAAGAGATAAAGTTAAAAAATATATTTTTTGCTTATAATTATTGTAATCCACTGTTGCAGTACATTAATTTTGTATAGTTCACCTTCAGTTGTGTTCCTTTCACGAAGCGGGTTGTTACAATTAAATACTTTCAGCTTAAGAGTGACTTTAGAATAAGATGTCGGTATAGGCTCTTTGTGTACAGTGGTTTCAATGACACGTCTTCTTAAAGATGTCTTTTTCATGAATATAATGCTCAGAATAATTACTTGCTTCTTATGGGATCGGGCAACAGTCAGCAAGGTAATTTATGCATTGACAAATGACGATGTTTCTGTCCTACAGGTTGCTAGTCAAGCAAGGATTCTAGAAGTCTCTGTCGCAAACAGACACAAGCGTCTTTCACTGGAACGCGGGTGACAGTAGACATGCATAATGTTGACAATCGCTTGCGCCTTGGTGATTCGGGGGAGATCTTCAGCTCTGTATGCTTTAAGAATCTCATTCGAGCCTGATTCGATAAAGCATTCCTCGAGTCTAAAGCGTCTGTATTGGTAGTGGTGTCACCGATCTGTCAATGAGATCCCTCTTTAGCAACGTTTCTGCAGAAATGTTCAGGTTATTCTACGTGCCTTGCTATGTGCCGAGTGAGGTGTTGATTTATGTTAAAGAGTTTTCGGTAAATTTGTAAATATACTCTGTTTTGGAACTTTCATTTTATTCTGTTACTTATTCGACAAATAGTCACTCGATTTCATAATACTGAAGTCACTTTCCTGAAAACACAGCCTTAGATTTTTCCTGCATGTGCAATTACAAACTTAATTACTTATTGTTTATTCCATGGAACAGAGACCTTGAAAAACTAAGCGGTTCTCAGATAATTAAGAAATTCCCCACATTATATGGAACCGGAATGTTCATTATCGCGTTTACAAGAGCCCGTCACCTGTCCCTATCCCGAGCTAGATCAATCCAGTCCATGCCCTGCATATGCACAGTGGTGTAAAACTCCACGTACGTCTGCAGGACTTCATGACAGATGTGATGGCTACCGAGTAATGTGTGTGTTTCTCGTCCGGAGACAATTTCGAAAATTTGCCTGAAATTATTCATAACACATAACGTGTAATTAACATATATTTCAGCCAATGTGTAGCAGGTGTCACCTATTCAGTGACCTGTACTGAAATAATATACATATAGACGCCCAGTTATTTACGGTTATTTACACATCGTGGCATTTGGTAGTTGGAGAAATATTTCATATGCTTTAAATCACTGTCCATCAACTGCTCTTCGCTTTTCTGTATGAAACTGCATCTGATGATGCCTTTATTGTGTCTTATCCTATTTGATCGCAGAATATGGATCTGTGAATTAAGATTGTTAGATTAGGCCGAGCTGTGTATGGTATGACCTAGTTAAAAAGCAGCAACCTTAATACTTGTTTTAATTTTATGTAAATTTCCGTGGTCACTGCACGTTTTCTGGTGTGTGCTATCTCGGTACACGTAATGTTATTACTTGTCACATAAATAAAATAAAAATGAACAAAGAAACAAAGTTAAGAATTCACGACATTACAGCTAAAGCAGCATTGAAATTTGGAACTGAAGCTTGGGTACTGAAGAAAAGAGAGGAAGAACGTTTAGAAGCAGCACAGATGAAATTTTTGAGACACTTACTTGGAATAACAAAACTAGATAAAAAGAAGAATCAATGTATTAGGCAAAAAACGGGAGCACAGAACATAGTAAAGGAAATAAAACAGTACCAGAAAAAGTGGCTACAACATGTGCAGAGGATGGACACAAACAGACTACCAAAACAAGCACCACAATGTAAACCAAAAGGACGAAGGAACATAGGACGACCGAGGAAGAGATGGAGGGACCAACTTCCTCTTGAGGATCAAGGAACAGGAAACACGCCTAACCCTTCAAGAACATGATGATGATGATGATGCTGATTATAATGAAGAAATAAAATGAAATTTATAGTCTACTGTATTTACTGTCATGGTCCGATTCATTTCAATGGTTCTTTCATATGAAACACGGCAAATTTATGTTTGTCAATTATATAGCCTGACAGTATTTAACTTTATATGCGTGACATCGACTATATTGTCTACCTGCTGCTCCACAGAGATAGAATTACAGATGTGTGACTGAAGCTGAAAGGGACTCTTGTAAATATGTGGAAATAAACCGTATGCCGAATTTAATTAATAAATATAAAAGTGAAATAAACTGTGGAACGTCAACGACAATGCAGTTTCTAAAGAGAAGTTCAGTGTAGATATTTTTATTTACTAGTCGATTGTTAACTAATTCATTAAGTGTTACATTATACTTTTTTATTCTTTACCGTATTTGCTCTACCTTTATCTGCACAGGGCCTTTAATGTCTGCCGGCATGTTTTCCATTTTGTCTGTCGTTTACATGAAAACTAAACCAAAATGTTGGTTGTTATAGCACAAACAGATGACCCCTGTGAAAGGTTTAGTCGGAATTTCTGTGCCTAACCTTACCGCAAAATTTTTCGGTTGGTTCCCTAGCAACATAGCATATTTTGGCAAGCTACCCGTTCGCTAATTTAAACAGGCCACGTTCAATATTGTAAACGTTCGCTGTGGATCTAAACTAGTGATTTTTAAAGTTCTGAGTACTGAGAACCATTAAAAAGTCATATAAGTCCTGCGTATTCCGCCCTCAAAATTATGTGATCTGTTGATTTTTCAAGGTGTGTTTCTACGTTGCGAACAAGTACATTTCGTAATTTTCTGTGGTTAGTCCTGCAGTGGTTAAGGTGGGAACATTTAATGGAAATATGCCTGAAATACTTGAAACCTGCTGACGTTCAAGAACAAAGATTTCTAATAATACCGAGACATCCATTCTTTGTCGGATTTTCTCTTCTGTCTGTGGACACAGAGATGCGTCTTTGTCAGAATTTCTCTTCTGTCTGTGGACACAGAAGTGCACGAAGGATATGAATGTTTTTCTATTTTACCAAATATGATAATTATGTTACTTAAAATGAAATGATTGTGCGAAGTATATAAATATTCTTATGTGTTTCAGTAGAATATAGTGAATCGTCCCCGGTCAGAGCAAACCGTAAATGCGCTTGTGTGTGTGGCTCTGGAAGTGACATCCAGATATCAAAATTGTGTCACGGAGAGAATGCAACGCAAATTCGGATGATCCGTGAAAACTTAATATTCACGTTATTCGTTATGTAATCATTCTTTATTCACACACTCTAAAGTTACCTTAATAATGGATCGTACCTCTTCAGTGCAGTGACTTACCACGAATTGAAGTCCCGTAGACCGATCGACGTTTGTATAATGTGCAGACGAATGTAGGAAAATACGCTTAGATGTTCGTTGTATTAATTTATAAAACAAATCTACTGCAATTTCAGTACCGCTGCGTAACCTCTGTTTAAATTTACACAATATGCGTATATTTAATTTTATCTTTTTATGCTCAATTACCACATTCTTCGTAAGCCATTCTCTAAAATTTAAATACCCACCCCGGCAGGATAAAGGTTAATAGGAGAAGAGATTCATGTTGCAGATCTGTGTTGAGAGATACATTAGTATCCTTACAAAAGTATTCGTTACAAATGGACATCAGTCATACTCTACGTTTTTAAGCGTACGATCTTCATGGCTGAATACTGGACAATAAGTTGCTAATTAGGCTGACCCGTTTGCTGTTGCTCGAGGCAGGAGAGAAATATGAATACCTCGTTGCGGGCTCGTATTGTAAACCGCAGCTCTAACAGATTTGCATGATAGCGACATTGTTCAATGGGCACATTGCAGACAATACTACCATGAATTTAAATAACGCATTAGAGTGGTGTTGCAAGATCCAGAACAGTATGGGTCGTGAAGGTGTCTTAGGCCATGGATGAACGAGTCTGGGTATAATAGTTCCAAAACTGCAGTGAAATCCAACAGTGTGCCAATACGACGATTTTGAACGGAACTTACTCTATTTCACTACTAAAATAATTCCACATTATTTGTCAGAGTATTTCTTAAAATTGCCGATTCCAGCGGCCGCGCGTTCTAAGGCGTGGACCTACGGCTCCTCGTTTGCAGGGATTGCGGGTTCGAACCCCGCCGAGGCATGAACTTCTGGTTCTTGTGGGTGTTGCGTGTTGTCAGGTTGAGGTCTCTTGCGACGGAACGATCACTCGTCTAGAGGAGCCCTACTGAGTGGAGTGTGTCTAAGTATGATCTCGAAACCTCAACGACGAGGAGGTCTTGGCTGTCGAGCCATGAGAAAAGAAATTCTTACAATAAGCTCTACCGACGCAATGAATTTATTTAGATATCATGACATTTTAACATATTTGTTCCTACAAGAGCAGAGCTAGGCTTGTCTGTTATAACGTCCGGTTATTTCATAGGTACCACGTAAAATAAAATAAAGAAAAATTTCTCTTGACAAGGTGGTGTGTGGAGAGTGAAGATAAACTCCTGTCGCACTTAACCTCGGCAATAGACGGACGCGTGTATTCACCTTCACGCTCCGCTAACATTATCACCGAGGAAATAGCCCTTGTTCCCCTCCCTATTGGGTATGCAACTTTGTACACAATAACAGTGCACTTTGATCTTGTAACTAGCATGATAGTCGGTGTACTGCGAGAAAAAGATACTGATTGAATGTGTTGGAAATTTTAAGATTTTATAGATAAAAAATAAAGGAATATGAAATTTATGAAAGTAATTTTCCCAATTCTGTTACCCAAATTTTGATTGACGTTCTGTGCTGTTATTAGTCCTGTGACTGACTTAATCCAAGAAACATCCCACCTGCAGTTCTGTGAAGACTCTTTGTTTCTGTCTTTAGCCGCATCAGTTATTTCTTTTAATATTCATCCAAATAAATTTCAGGTTTTCTTAGCTCAGGTGTGTGATTGTGCAGCAAAATAAGACTTTCTTTGTGATTGTTTGGGCAGTATGTTTGTAGGAATGCTGACATTGATAGTTGTAAAACTTCTGAATCTTAGATCACTATTATTAGGTAATAAATTGGTTTGCAGCTCCAGTCATTAATATGACAGTACCTATACATAAAAGTTTTAAAAATACCAGCAAATACACTTGAGTGTATGAATGTGGGTTTATTATATGGTAACCACCGACAAGTTTGGGGCTCTGATGTGGCCTCCTTCGGGGTGGCAAGAACAATAATACTCGTATAATTTATTAATTGTGGATTGATTCCGACAGATTATGATTGGGACTGTATTATTGTTGTTGCCACCCTGAAGATGGCCAAATGAGTGGCCGAACATGCCGTTGGTTACTATGTAATAAACTTACATTCATACACTCAAGTGCATTTGTTGTTGGTACGGAACATGTTTTATGTAAAAAATGAAAATTTCTCTTCATTCGCCTGTGGCGACAATACTGCAACTTTATACAGGCAATTTCATAAATGAATGGTACAGAATGAATGTGTTTTACATACATACTTATTACAATTTGTGTTGATATCAGGACATGTACTGTTTCCGAGGAACGGAAACAAACCTGTGACAGTAATTTTATTACAAAATTCCATGATCCATACGTGACAGTCTGTTTGTTGTTGCGCCCTGTTTTTTACTTTATGTTGAAAATTTTCGTGGCACATGCTCGCCAGACACAGATGAAGTAATTGTCAAGTGTGTTGAATTTCTTTGTGCCTTGAGTGCAAAAGTATGTAAACCAATGTGCTGTCCGTATTTGGTGTCGTGATTTGTGATACTTACTCGTAGAAAGAATTGGGAAGCGTTGTTTTGCAAGTCAGCAGTGGGGGTGGACGGTACTGCACGGCAATATGTAAGAAGGTACTGGCATAGCCCAGTGTCTGGTTTCTACAGCAAGAAGGGGAACATTTTGTTATGTAGCGATATACGGAACAAGTGACTGAAATTCGTGTGGCTTGTTTATGTGTATGTGTTGCATATACTGTATGTGTTGTATATACTGTATGTGTTGCGTATACTGTATGTGTTGCATATACTGTATGTGTTGCATATACTGTATGTGTTGCGTATACTGTATGTGTTGCGTATACTGTATGTGTTGCATATACTGTATGTGTAGCATATACTGTATGTGTTGCGTATACTGTATGTGTTGCATATACTGTATGTGTTGCATATACTGTGTGTGTTGCATATACTGTATGTGTTGCATATACTGTATGTGTTGCGTATACTGTATGTGTTGCGTATACTGCATGTGTTGCATATACTGTATGTGTTGCGTATACTGTATGTGTTGCGTATACTGCATGTGTTGCATATACTGTATGTGTTGCATATACTGTATGTGTTGCGTATACTGTATGTGTTGCGTATACTGCATGTGTTGCATATACTGTATGTGTTGCATATACT
>Ga0123352_10001030_pt1 | contig 35967 bp, 18 predicted proteins | sample TergutLab28metaG_FD_89700 | JGI IMG/M metagenome (GOLD analysis project Ga0123352, IMG submission 89700) | Labiotermes labralis P1 segment gut microbial communities from Petit-Saut dam, French Guiana - Lab288 P1 | ecosystem: Host-associated > Arthropoda: Insects > Digestive system > Gut ... | reverse complement strand
TAATACAAACAGCTTATCATACATCTTAATTATCATTCTTATTGTTGCTAAACAGTAGTTTGTATTAAAATGCATTTCAAGTATGCAACACTTATATACTATACAATTTAAAATTATTAGAGATGAGTTATAAATACACTTTCATTGATCCCTATACAGAAACCATGATTCCTAATTGAAACTGTATTCTAAATACTCTTCCACTGAATAAAATGAATGTAAGTTAAGAAACCTTCTTAAGGCAGGTTTAAATAATTTTATCTCATTTGTGAGACTTTTGGTAAGGTTTATCACTTTTCATGGTAACTTTAAAGCTGTCCTAGATGATGAGTTGTATGAAATATATGACAAATTGTCAGTTTTAAGTTATTTAAATAATCAGAACATTTTTCATTTCAGAATATACATTTTAACGAAACTTATGTAATTACATTTTATGGGCCCTGCTGTCTTATTAGTAACTAGAATATATGTTTTAAATGCCAGAAACATGTTACAGTTTGTATTTTTCCACAAAATAAAAACTACTTTCAAATTCCGTACAGAATATGTTTATAATTCATATAAAATTCCACTTTTGACTCAGATTGGTTATCAGTAACTAATTCAAAATGAATATGAGAAGAGACACATGGATTCAAATAAATAAATAAATAAACCGGAGCTGCGTTGCCTTATATTGTAGGCAAAGGCAAAGTAAAATCTGTAAGATCATCCTGGCACTTAATCAGTACCATGTCATGAAGTTGTTTAGCAAGAGAGTTGTAGTTCCATAAAATCTTAGTCCTGGCAGTAGGTGGAGTTCAATTGCCAAACTTCATGCCTTGGTCACTATAATCTTGGGGACAGCCCTTGGAACTCTTATACTGGGAGGCTGAAAGGCTGCAGTTTCATTCTGTAAACACCATCTCAGGACCAACCTGGTTCTCATTAACCCATATTTACATTTATTCCTACAGGCAGCAATTTCACAGGTAAAGGCGATTTATTGTAAGTAGTGTTTTTCTGGTCCAGTCTGACGACAGTTAACGTGGATCCCTAATGTGTACGTTCTGTTGGGTGCACTGACTCTTATATTTAGAAATTTTAATGACAGTGTGACTGCTTTATGTACAGACCAATTACTTCTTCCTCAGGCTGTATGGGTATTTAGCCTTATCGACTATGCACCCCCAACATATGATAATGGTGCTTATAAATATCCAGCATGGGCAGAAACTTTAGGATGGATCATTGCTTCACTCTCTCTTATAAGCATTCCAGCACAAGCAGTTCTTGTTATTCTGCAAACTGATGGGAGTTCCTTCCTGGATGTAAGTAAAATGATACCATAGGCTATTTTTCTAATTGTTACAGTAAACTTCCCTACAGTCAGGGAATGCTTGCTATAATTCAGTGTAAAATCTTATGTCTTCCAGTTTGCTATCCAAGAATATAAAGATTAAAATATACAAAACTATCATTTGCCTGTTGTTTTGTATGGGTGTGAAACTTGATCACTCACACTGAGGGGTGAATGTAGGCTGAAGGTGTTTGAGAATAGGATTCTGAGGAAAATATTTGGGCCCAAGAGGGATGAGGGGAGTGGAAAAAATGACATAATGAGCTTAATGATCTCTACTCCTCACCCAACATTGTTTGGGTGATCAAATCGAGAAGAATGAGATGGGCGGGGCATATAGCATGTATGGGGGGCAGGAAAGGCATAGACAGGGTTTTGGTGGGGAAACCTGAGGGAAAGAGATCACTTGGAAGACCCAAGCATAGATAGGAGGATAATATTAAGGTGGATTTTCAGGGAGTGGGTGTGGGGGGTATGAACTACACTGAGCTGGCTCAGGATAGTGATAGGTGGCAGGCACATGTGAATGCAGAAATAAACCTTTGGGTTCCATAAAATGCAGGGAATTTCTTGACTAGCTGAGAACTGGTTAGCTTTTCAAGGACTCTGCTCCATGGAGTTAGCAAGTAAGTAATTGAGTAAGTAAGTAATTAAGTTAGACTTCCTGACTGATAGACTCGTAAGTTAGCTACTGCAATAAAGGACGTGAAAGCATGTGATGGCATTTTTAAATTATTGTCAGAGCTATTTCTTGGTGAAAGACTGACAAAACACATGAAATATTTCAATCGGGAATGTGAATTAGATTCAAAGCAGCTGAAACTCCAAGTATGTGAAGGATGTGTTACACTTGACACAGATGTGCTCATAGAAAGGGCCACATCATTGCTGCAAGACTGAGCAGCATGTAGGGGTCACCCTGTTCTCAGTTGCTTGCAGATCTGCAAATGTGCACATGCTAAATCATGGATAACCAAAGATAAACACTATGTTGTACACAACATAGTACAAATACAGTTTATATGTAATCAAAACTGTGCTAAACATGGGATGCCTGTAGTCATAACTGATTACATTTATGTGATTTTGTATTTCAGAAAATTCGCAAATCACTACAATCAGACTTTAATTTCTGTGAAGCATGTGGGCAAGAGAAATGTCAGCATATGTCTTCAACCAACAAAGAAGAAGAGAGAGAAATGTCAACTCTTATTGATAGCAAAATTGATACACAAATTGTGTCAGCTAATCATTCATAGCATTTGCTTCCCTCGATTATCAAGAACTAACTTAAATAAGCTGGATTATTTATCCTGGAAACTCCAGTGATAGTGTACAGTGTAGTAATTCTAGCTTTGCTTTCGAAGAAATGTGACTATCATTTTAATTGAGGTCATACGATACAGTGTAGACTGAGTACACAGTACAGAAAACAACATGAATTGTAGACTGAGGTCACAGTATAAGCTAACAAGAAATAAAGTAAACTCAGGTCACAGGATGAGATATAACATACAGTTTTGACTGAAGTCATTTGCAAGGTAGAGAATGCAGTTTAGTTTCAGGTCAGAACTGAAAGTACAAGACGCAGTTTGCACTAAAGCCACAGCACAAGACACAAGATGAAACTTGCACTGAGGTCACAGTACGATATATGAGATGCAGTTTAGTTGCTGGTTTTCTTTTAAGTCTCTGCACCTTGTAGTGGTTGAATATTTTAAATGAACTTAGTGCCTCCATCATCAGATTGGTTGAATCTGGTTCAGGTGGTGGTGAAGATGCCACAGAAAGACACAAGAAGCAGTTTTAACTCAGGTCATGGTATAAGACACAATATGCAGTTTCAGTCAAGGTCGGAGTATAAGTACAAATGTAGCTTAGAGTGAGATCACAGAATGAGACAAAAAATGCAGTTCAGACTGAGGTCACAGTTTTAAAAATAGAGTGCAATTCAGACTGAATTTAGTGTACAGTACACAGGAAGCAGTTTAGACTGAGTTTACTGTATGTGATACAGAATCAAATTTAGGCTGAGGTCACACCATAAGACATAAAATGCAGTTCAGACTGTGGTCAGAGTAAAAAGATACTTTGGTACAGTATTGACCAAACCAATAATGTTTACAAAATATTTTAATGCTTTCTGAGAAGAAGAACTGTTGTGAACAAATAATTTATGATTGATGCTTCACAACGTTAAGTTTTATAATGAAACAGACAATATAATGAATATTGTATAATGAGAGACAATATCATGAAGGCATTTCAGTTAGACCAACTTGCTATTATGATTCTGCTGGCTATATTTAAGTGTAAACATGATAATTACTTAAAATGTTCCAATAATTACCTGTTATTAATTCATTTTGAAAATGTAACATCACACTAAATAATACCCAAGGCTTGCCACACGAATTTTTTAGCTGGTTGGTCAATCCCATAACACCAAAGAATGTAGGAGTCATTATGTTTAAAATAAAATTACTTGTGATAAATACATGTTATGTTTTCTGAACATTAACTTCAATGTATTATTGTCCACTTTCTATTTATCACTGATATGGTGTAATGGAATAGTTGTTCTTCACCTCCAAACACCTACTACTTCTCTATTTGTTACAATACCCCAAGCTGAAATATGCTTAATGTCTATATGTCAAGGAAATACTTAAAATAGAGCTACTGGGACTCTGTTGTTAAAGCAGCTACTCAGAGTATTAGAAGGGATGTAATAAACATAATACAGAACCAAAGATTCACTCTTGTGTAGAGTGGTGTGCCAGAGAGGGTTCACACCAGTTTGACTGATCCAGTACCTACAATTTGCACCAGCTTGCCTGAACCAGAGTTTAAAATTTCAAAAGAAAGAAGAACCCTAGAAGTAAGCTAAGCTCTGTCTTGTGAGATATTACCTAGCACATGCTCTTCACAGGATGGTAACTTAGGTATTGCATAATAAAAAGAATTAATGTGTTACAATACGAAAACTACTTGGAAGAAATTCTAGAAGTATGCAATATGTTTAAACTTATTACTAAGCCCACTAAACAGATTCTGTATTCTTGGTTCAAGGGACCGGAAAATGTAGGTAACTTTGTAAGTATTTTAAATGTCAAGTCTATGTAAACAAGTTTCAGGACTATATAGATTTGTTGCTTTTTTCTATTGTCAAATATTATGTGGGGACACCCACATTGTAACTCTCCTTCCTCCGTCCAGTTCTCCGCCAGACAGCACGACAACACACTCTCTCCAATCCTTCTCTCTCGGTAACCCGTCTCCACTCACAGCTCCAAACCAAGTGCAGCTTCCCATCACGGCAACTCAACACGAGTATTCATTCCACAAGCCACACCTACCTAATCTGCCAACTAACCAATGGCAGGGCAGGTCGACCACGTGAAGCCTGCATAAAAATGGCCACGTTTCTAGCCTGAGGTCATTCAACGCCTGCATCAAGAAGGACTAGCCATCCGCAACTTCAAGAAGTACTAGCCAGCAGCATCATCAAGAATGACCGGTCTGCCTCGCTGCCCGCTAAAATCGTCGCCGACCAGACTGGTGACCGTCACGTACCCGGCGTACGATCAGTCACACATCTCGCTGTCCACTGTCACCGCCGACCGGACAGTGCTGCCACCGGCCTGGGTTCCAGACCGCGCAACCGCCCGCACTGCGCACTTTCAACCGAGCTGTCACGCGGTGCAGAGCCCCGGAGCGAGGCTAGACTGAGTATACTCACGACTACAAGCGAAAATCGTACTGTACAAGCTCAAGACAAAATAAAATAACATTATATGTGTTTTACTGAGATTGTCACTGTAACAATCCTACAGTATTCCACAATTATAACAAACATTAGAACAATTTACAAATCAACAGCACTGAAGTCCAATTAATTTCAGTGTCATGAGAAGAACACCATGTATTTGAGTTGTTTAAAGCCAAATGATGATCTGCCCTACGTAAATAAAATTCATCATCCTAGAATATTACATTCTATGCGAAGGTTGGGTTCAGGTCAGAAGTCATTGGTTCACCCTTGAAATTCAAGACATATAGTGGTTCATATTCTGTCAGAAAATGATCAAGAAATTTGGAAATTATGTTGATGAAATGCACTAAAATTCATTTGAAGTTTCATTCTTTCCTTGTAGTTATTTTACTGTGAAAGTAGGTTTATAGGTGGGTGTCAACATATTAAACAAATTTAGGTAAAGACCATGAGACATGCAGGTGGATATTAAGTCTTTCAGAATGTAATTATGAATTATTGTTCTTTCAAAAATTAAAATGTCTTAAGAATAAGAAAAAAAGTACATATTCTTTACAATCGTTTTGGTATTAAATGTGAACAGTTTTCCAATACTCTCTAAACAAGTTCCAGAAAATTCTAAGTTGCTCATTACAAGAAATGTGTGGTAATTTATTTAATGGCACTTTCAATTACTTTTCTAAATTTTTCCTCTATACAAAGTAGGTGTATTAATGTTATTGCAGTAGGGAAGTGAAACATGACCAGGAACCACTTAAAGACCCTCCATGACAATGCTGTAAAATCATTAGCTGGCTTCAGCAGAAGACATTTTTCATCAAGTCACATGCCCCATCTCTGACAAAAAAAGACTAACATCAAAAGCTGCGTTTTCATATACTTTCTAGTGTTATACTGAGGCCAGTTCAAGCATTTTGTCTACCTATATTCAGTTACTGTGCATGACACTGCTTAATCCAATGACAGAAATAGTTGTTAAAGAGAGATTTTCAGTCTTTAACATAAACCTTCTATGCTACTTAGGAATGTGGCCATGTCAAAATGCAGCAACAGTGTGGAAGAAGACCTTAAACTACATCATGATTCCAGTTGTACTACTGAATGTGGTAGCTTTCTACATAACAGATCTGATCGATTTCTTCAGAAATTGGGGTAACATAAGAATAATGACCGAAATAATGTGTCAATTATCAGCAGACACTTTACTAATTTTCAAAATAATTTATACCATATATAAGAGGACACAATTCCAGAAAGTTATTCATATTTTGGAAAATGATCTTTTTATTCGTGAACAGGCTAGCAACTGGAACCAAGAATCAATGGTCAAAAACTGCAATGAACTAGTGAAAATTCTTACTCTTGTATATATAAGCCTGGGATTCTGCACAGCATTCTTCTGGATTTGTATCCCATTCATTGATCAGGATAATGAAAGGCATGGACTACCATTCCAAACATGGACACCAGTGAACATAAACGAGCCATTTCACTATGCAGTTGCGTACACATTCCACGTAATTCACGGATTAATTTTTGTTCTCTACATTCCAGCAATTGGTATATTCTTTGCTGGTACCATTTTACATGCTTGTGGGCAATTAAAACTTCTTCATTCCTCACTGATTGGTCTCAGGGACATTGTGTCACAAAGAATACCTCCTAACAATACAACTGGTGAACACACAGATATGAAAAGAGAAATGTTCCTGTCCCTAAAAGAGTGTATTGTGCACCACCAAACAATCCTTAGGTAAGTTATTGTATTTCAGTAGTATTATTAGTTCAGATATTTCATTTGGAAGATGAAGCAGAAGTACACAAAATATGTAAATTAATTCTGTTTGAAATATTACTTTTTGCCTGAAATTTCTTCCACTGGATAGGATTCAATGTTTCAGATACTGCGCTGACTTGGAATGTCTTTTAAGTCCAGTTATGCTCGCTCAGCTGTTGACTGCAGGTGCAGCTATTTGTGTGGCATCTTTCCAGTTAGCAGAGGTATCTTAGTGGTTTTATACTGTAAATAATTATGACTCACGTCAGAATTCCGCTGGTGCTGCTTATGATGATGAACATGATGATGATGGTGATGCAATTACTATCTTTAATTTTTTACATCAATCCCCCCACATTAACACACTAAGATGGATTTAGTGCACCAGGTGATCTATATAATGAGGGACATTCATTAAGTGAGGTTCCACAGAAGTAAGAGAAGTCATTACAGTGTCAAACATTAATCATTTATTACGGTAAAATATTATTATTTTTCAACATAATCTCTGAGTACAATGATGCTAATATTCCATACTGGCACGAGTTTAAATATTCTGTCACAGTAGAAATTGGGCTCTTGCATTCACTATGATTCATAAACAGCCATTTACACTCCCTCTTTACTGTAGAATAGATGATATCCCAAATGTTGCTTCAGTGATCCAAACATATTATTGCTGCAAGGTGTGATACTTCAGCTTGACAAAGCAACCCCACACAACGCATATGAACACAAATCATTGTAATCATTTCACTGGGAGATTCTGGACCACACAGCCTATTGTTCTGGCTGTCTAGGAACACTTGGCAAGTCACCAAGTACACAATAATAAGGAAGTGTAAATGGCTGTTCCTGAATTATCACAAATGCAAGATCCTATTTTCTACTGTGATGGTGGTTTGAAGCTAGTGCCAAGACAGTACAAGTGTATCAATAGACTTCAGGATTATGCTGAAAAATAATTAAACCTCAATGGAATAAATTAACTCTACTCAACTTGGAAAATGACTTGTTATTCAATTTTTATGACCTAGAAAACCTCACTAATTGAGCATCCTTCATACATTCAATTACTGCCAGCTTGTTACTGTATAATTCATAGTTTCTTACATTTCTGTGAGGTTCCTGTGCACACTATCCAGTTCCTTACGATGGCAGCCTTCTTCATGGTAGGATTGTTTGAATGTGGAGTCTACTTCTGGGCTGGAACAGAGTTGATATCTGAGGTAAGTTCAACTGAAGGAGTGAAGTGGACAAATGGAGATGTTGAAAACACATGAGATGCTACTGTCAGTCTTGTTGGTTATGACATCCATGTTTTGGTCCTCTTTAATCAGTTCTTTTTGTGAATTTCTGCAGAAGTACATTCTTTTGTTTTATATTATCATGATAATTTAGAGATAAATTCTGCAGAATGCTACAAATAGTTCCATTGAAGTGATAAGAGATGACAAAACAGGTTTCCTTTCACTTATCATGCCTTGCATCAGATATATTTGCAGTTATGATGTGATATTGTATTGTTATTCATGATAAGGAAAGTGTTAAATCTTTATTGTAAATATTGTTTGGCAGGATATGTCACTAGGGGAAGTACTTTGAACTTAAAAACTGTCAGGCCAAGTTGAACATGATTTTAAGAACATGGTTTTCTGTATCTAAAAAAGAACCAGAACCTGAAAGGAGCAACTTCAGCATGTTTTCCTTCTTATAGTTTCAGGACACTACCTGTGTCCTAGCTCTTCACATACAGAAACCAGAAAGTGAAGAAGCATCACAACTACAGGGGTCTCACATGCATGGGCCTCTGTGCAAATTCACTGTGCAATAATTGTATGGAGCAATATAATTATGTAATGACTGCTTACATGCAAATTTTCTTAGTGATATTTTCAATACACAGTGGTGTTCTCCCTGCAGTTTGTGCCTGAACCATGCAGTAGAGAATAAGCAGGGACTATTTTAGCACCTTGACACCAGAGTGGCAAACCCTTGCACAATACACCAATAGTCTATAGTACAACTACAATTTTCATACATACTGCCATTCCAAATTAGATGGAATTTGTTGCAGAGTTTGAAGACAGCAGATGCTGCATATAAATGCAATGAATGGTATGAAGAGTCACTATTTTTCCAGCGCTGCATTGCAATCATCATCACCCGGTCACAAATTCCAGTAAGACTCACATGTGGCAAGCTGTACATTCTCTCATTGGAAAATTATGCAAATGTTAGTATGAACCTGCAGGCTGAACAGGAAAGAGAATTTATAATTTTAGGGCATGACTTTGATACAGAGAAAATCTGGCCAAATTATTAACTAAACCACATTTGTGCCAGAAATACAAGTTTTCTCTTTTGTCATACATACACAAAACCAATTAGGCTTCTTCAGACCATGTGTCACAGTCATATCGATCATTTTTTATCTGACAAATGGTGTTAAAGCATGACTGATGTCAAGTCTCCTTTACAAGCAGTATCCACTGTGTAAATGAGAGGCCTCTGCCTGATATACATACTTTCTCTTTTATGTAAACTGTGGAACCTTGATGATGACTCCAAAAATTGGTCAAAATATGTTGTAGTGAACATACAGAATATGTAGTATTCTTGTTAGCTGTGGTAGCCTGAAAATACACACATACATATATATATATATATATGTGTGTGTGTGTGTGTGTGTGTGTGTGTGTGTGATTACAATTACTTATTATGAATTTGATATAAAAGACCATTTTATAATCTGTGGATATGCATTTCAGGCTTTTAACTAGCATTTCAACACAACCTATCAGCATCCATCAGTGTGTGAGGACAGTGATGTTAAGTTACACTATTGCTTTGATTGGCAGGTTGTGAAGACTGCATATTCATTCTGCACAGTCCTGAGAACAGTCCAGAAATCCTAGAGAACTAATCTTCAACAGGAAATTACAATGCATGTATTTGAAGTCTACTATTCTGTTTATTTAATAGACCATCTTATAGCTGCATTGTTATAACGTGGTATATCAGAATTACACACAGTAATATACTGAACAATCTATCACAATGTACTGTACAATAATCATGATTTAGTAGTGGACAGCATAAAAGCATGTGTAACAAAATTAAAAATGGATACTTAGGATCCTGTGCATATCTGTAACTTTGATATGCATAGTATATTTCCCAGCCACAAACTGTATAGTATTTTCCTGCATTCCACCACCAAAGCACATTCTGAATTGGAAAGGGCATCATGTCTGTAAGAGACATTTTTCTCCTTGTGTTGAAGACAGTTTGTTCTAGGTAAAACTGACAAAGAGTGAAGCAAAATCTTCACTTAACACATATTTCTGAATGAACAAGATAGGATGTACACATAATGTAGCACTGGTGTTTTTGTGTATGTTTCTACCTCCTCACCTATTGTAAGAGCCTGGTATCATTTTTGCTTGAATTGAGTGCTGTTATGGCGATTTAATGCTGCCAGAAACAATAAACTGTATTTAGGGCTTCATGTAATGTGTCCATTATTTTTGCCTAATATTAACCAATTTCAAATTTCCTACACAAATGTTCAGAAAAGACCCCAATAACAAATTTCACAGAAATCCATCTGGTGGGAGCTGTGCTGATACATGCAGACATATGGAAGGACGGACAGACAGGCAGACAGACAGACAGACAGACACACAGACACAGTGAAGATAATAGGTGCCTTGCATGACTGCGAACACACCTAAAAACGCAGATCTACTGTATACTAGTAATCTGGTATGCCTGTAGAGTGAATCATGGACACTAGGCTACAACAGTACATTTGCATGACAGCTGCTGGTGTTGCCTTGAAAATACCCTCACCCCCTACCTCTTTCAACTTTTGCTGTCTCCTCTTCACTTTGGCTCCCATAACAAGCTCATTGTGTCCAACAGGATAACATGTAAGTTAGATGATTGCAGGAGACGGGTAGAGGGTCCACAGAGGTCAGGAATGAGAGCTTATTCAAGACAACCCTACCAGCAGCAATATACTGGTAATTCTCTCATTACAAGGCAGATGTCTTAAGAGCAGTCTGCCCTAATCTCTTCTGAAGATGGAGGTAGCACAATACCTGGCACCACAACAAAGACAACAGTAATCTTCATATACACCACTTTTAGAATTCGGATGTCATACAGTCTACATTCATTGTGCGTTAAGCACGCTTAATAATTCTGTATGCATTTGCATGCCAATATCTTCAGCATATAGTAAGGGATGCACAATATTAAATATAGCCTAAACTGATTGTTAACCATATTATTTCAGTTATTTAACATCGCAAATGCTCTGCTGAGTGTGATTAATGAAAGTACATTCTGCCACGAATCCCTTTTCTTTTGACATTTATAGCAGTATAACATGGTAGAGAATTTTATATTCTTGGGTGGCAGTGGTTGTTCCCAGAATTTTATATCGCATACTCTTTAATTCAAAGGGTAAGAATATGTGAACACCTAGCTAAAGTAACTTTTTTTTTTTATTTCAATGATTTATCCCTTTCCAGACATTTGATTTGGCCCAGACTCATGCAGATAAACCTCTACATGGTGTTCCACAAAACATTTCCTTTCTTCAGTGAAAGAATCTGAACTTTCCATGTCCTATATGTTACATCCTCCACTTGAGCCTTTCTCTTGCAAGTTGTTCCTGACATATTCCATATCAGTCACAGGTTATAATGCAGTAATTATGACTTATTTAACTCATTCAGAAGAATGATCATCTCTGGACTGAATGGCCTTGGTTTGATTTCCAGTGAAGTAATTTCATTTCATAATTACATCTAGTTTGACTCTGAGGCTCACCTATTTCCTGTCCAGTATTAAATTATATAAAAATATAGGCAAAGAAATAGAGGTATCCCGTGATCTAGGTCAGGGCTGGCCAACATCAAACCACATGAAGGCCACATAATTCTTTAAGAACTTGCTTGAGGGCCGCACTTGTATGTACATTTATTGAAAGGAGGCAAATGAATCAACTAGAATGATGTTATTCACAAACTATAAATTACGCTAAAGGTACAACTTAATGACAATGTAGTAGTCCTTAATAATCTTGATAAAACACAAAGAAATATTGGTTTACTGTGTGCTGTCGTAAAAGTGGTCACTTGTAGTTTGTAAACATTTTCTCTGATAATAAAGTTGCCACATTATGTTCTGAAGACATATTATATTACATGTGCTAAACTGAATTACTGAAACCATTCAGTTGACTAAGGGCTGCACACAATTTCCTTGAGCGCCATACTTGGCCAGCCCTGATTTAGGTGATAGTTGCATTTCAAAAAAATTTGCAGCTTGTTACTCAGTTGCAAAGGCTGAAAGCCTTTGTGAAAAGAGGGAGTTGTCACCTTGACTGAAGGCCTGCCTGCCATGCCTGTCATTCACGTCACAGCTGAGGAACTTCACAGAGAACCTCAGTATGATGCTATCCAATGGAAATTGTTTGTGACCCACTGTGTAAGTCTTGTGATAATAGTAATGGCGGGGTGTGAGCATGTCACTCTGCTGTGGAAAAGGGTGCAGTCATTAAGAAGACAGTTTGCAGGACAGCAGATATGATCAACTACATTCAGTTTGTTCTCAAGTTTGAAACTGAGGTGGTGTTTGACTATTTAAGTGGCTTTCCTGGTTTGGGGATGGTAAATGTGGATGTTGACCGAAGGCATTTTCAGTGCCATGTTCAGTCACAGTGGACTGCACACTTATAATGGATCACTGGTCTTGCATCCTGTTGTTTTTGTCTCCCAGTGTGTCTTGAAAAAGAGCTCCAGGAATTCCTGATGTAATGCTTATAGACAAATAACAGAAAATAGTGTAGATAAGAAAACAATCAGTTTGATGCAACATGGCATAGATGCACCCAGAATTTTTCTTTGGTGTGTGTGTGTGTGTGGGGGGGGGGGCTGACCCAGAGGCAATCCATAAATTAACTTTAAAACCCATTTTACGAAATTCATGTCAAAATCTCCAAGCTGACATCTAGTCAGGTTACAGGGGGAATTAAAAGTAACTGGAAAAAAAAAAATCTACATATTCATAAGTTTTTATTATATTTTCAGAATTCCAATGTACTAGTCATCAGCTGATTCCAGTGGCTGATTTAGGCTAAAGCATAAATTACTTACAACCTTCGATACCATCATGTCTACAAAATACAGGTTTTTTTACATTTTGTTTTGGTCGAGGGGTGTTGCAACCCAGCAGCCTCCCACCTTCCCCCATGCATATGTAATGCAACATGGTATAGGTTTTGTTACTGATAAAAGAAAATCCAAATGGCAACATGACAAAATGATGATTATGAATTAGTGCAGCTCAATATGGGTTCCTTTTGCATCTCTGCAGTTATTCAAATGATGTTCAAAGCCAGTACATTCTAGCGCAGCCATCACCATTGTTATTGCTATTGCAATTACATGCCTTCAGTCCTGTAAACTGTCAACTAACATGGCAAAAACAGTAACACTCTATATAACTCCACAGGAAAATGTCATGCTCTATTATGTCAGGACTTCTGGGGTCCATAAAATGGGCCCAGTTCTTCCTATCCACTAACATGAAATGTGGGCATGTAGCACAGAACACACTGATGTATTAAACACTGGAATGGCATTGTTACAGAGCTGCTTCATGCTGGCACATTGCTTTGCACAGCTCAGCACAGCAAAACATATATGTTGGCCAGTGAATGTTGCTACCTGCAATATTCAATTTTGTTCAGATCATTAAATACCATCTTCAATCCTTGTGGTTCTTTCTTAGACACTGCATACTGGGACAAACACATGATAGGAACTGTTTTTCTCGACTTTTGTCCAATTATTTCTTTCAGAAGAAACAGGTACAGTGACAGGGGAGCAGTCTTCAGACAGATGATAATGCAACAAGCACTATAGACTGGCTACAAAATATCCTGCTTCTCAAACAAAAATAAGCAATAGCAGATGTGGAGCTGACTAAACTTCATCAGTGTCTGTAAATTATGTATTGAGACGTACAAAACAGTTTTTGTATGGTCTGGCAGAAGCCAAAGTTGCATGCTATATTTCCACATTGTCAAAACTGCTACTCAGGATTTCACACTTTGAGATTTTAATTCTTTTTTGTCCCTTGTATGCCAGTAAAATATTCTGCATAATTTCGATATCTATCAAGTTTAATTCTTGTTACAGAAACGTTTGCTTCTGGGACACATGCAGAAAGGAAAATACAACACAATCTAGTATGAAAGCAATGGATATTGAGAAACATTACTGAAGTTTTTATTCCATATCCAAGTGAAACCATTCTCATGAATGAGTTGAATTTTATACCAATTTTCATTCCAGCATATTGGAACAGGAGACTTTTCTATTTATTTCAAGTTTGTTTTGGACAGCATTTACTGTACATCTGGCATCAATAAAGGATTTTAAAAATATGTGGTCTTACCCAGACTCCCACCCAGTGGGTAAGTACTGGAGTTTCTCATAGGTGGGGGGGGGGTGAAACTCCTGGTGAGTGTAGATGACCTCTCACATCCATTTACTGCTGAGGTTAAAGTTCATGGAACTATCACCTTCACCAACCCAGCTATCGCATTGCGCAGGTCCTGCACACCACACATAAGCTTTGTTACCAGATTATTTGTTGGAAAGTCGAAGATTTCGACTATCCTGAAGATCGAGGCTTTTCCGAAACGTCGGTAACAAATCACCAATCACCACTGCGTCATATCCCAGACAACTGCAATGGTCATCAAAAACGCTGTACAAACGTTATACCGCATATTGTATGATTGCACATGTTCATTATCATCAACTTTGGTTATTCTTTGGCACTTTCGACGGTAGATGTCAGGATGCAGCAACTGAAATGTGCTGCTTTTACGGTGAGCCTCATAACCTCAACGATTAGCATTGAGTTTACGCATGGCGTCTTGCGAGGGTTCGAATCGTGTGGTTTCGACAAAGAATTTATATAATCCGTTATAGGTACATTAAAAGTGGTGACAGATAAAATCGATTTTCTGGGGTGAAGTTTATGTTGTTGTAGTTTCAGACATTTATGAATAAAGGCGTTTTTGTCTACATTTTATAAATACTCGAGGGGGTCGTTGTTCGTGACCACGAGATCTGTGTATTACACGTGGTTAATGTCTCTTGATTTATGTGTATCGTGATATTGTTTTGGAAGAATCATCGGTGGAAACACACTGTATAAGATCGCGATAGCTTTTAAGGTAGGTTGATTATTCTATAATATTGTTCAAGGAAGGTGTGTTGAACCTACCCTAACCTCAAATGCGTAAAATTGTGGTGTTATATTTTTGAAAGTTTGGGGTTTACACCGCACCGCGTTCAGAGGTATTATTAATTTTACACAGCGTCGTTGTGGCAGATTTACTTGATCTTGTAAAGTTTCGTTATATGTTGTGAACTTAGTATATGATGAACCAAAACTCATTTTATGTTCCGGAATTGCTGTTTTCAGGACATAACATGGCCGAATTAAGAAGGCAGGCAGTGTATGTATGTCACTTCTTCTATTAATGCAGTCAGAGATTTAAAAATACAGCCGGAGGAATGAGTGGAAGTGAAGAATATGTAATGGGTGCTGACAAGAAGCTATGTAATATTTGCTGTCATTTTGAGTAACATGAAGTATAACTTAAGTTGTTTTGCTTACTTAGGTTTACACAAGCGGCATGTAGGCCAGTAGTCTTGTTAAACACCAACAGTTACTCCTTTGCTCATGAAATCTGTATATGACCCTTGCCATATCTATAAACTCCTAACATTTTGTGTTTATATGTTTGTCCTGTTGTTGTGGTGGGGAATGAGGGTTAGATTGTATGAACTTCCCTTCATTTAGATAAACTTACCATTGATTGGACAGTGAGAAGTGGCCAGCTCAAGGTATTTCTTCAGTGCTTACATGTAACAGACATATATAGAAAAGAGACAGAATTACTTATTGCACCTGGGAATCTTGAAGGACAAAATCTTTAAATAGATTACCTCTCATTGGCCATTTTGCAGGAATTGTGTGTGTTGTGGAGGGGGAGGGTGGTGGTGGTGGTGCATGGTTTGCCTGCACTTGGCTCCCTGCCTTTAAGTATTAACATGGAAAAGTGTGTGATCAATTTAACTGTGTATTAATTTCCACTACTTTACAAGTAACATAAACAGACAATTGATCACTGGCATAATTGTTTAGTAGCTAAAACATTAGCCAGCTTACTTAGCAGGTATTAATTCTGCATATAAAAATGTTATTACAAAAAATAGTAGGAGAGAATGAGGTTAGTATGCTGAAATGTATGTATTCCTGATCTGTATACAAAATTAGATACAGTTTAAATTACACAAGAATCTGACAGACGCACTGTTAAATATATGGGATGTAGAAATTATGTAATTAGTGAATAACTTTGTAAGGATATGATGTTATATGGAAAATCTGTGCATATTGGTAAAAAGATTTTACTTCATATGTTGGATGAGAGATTAGTAACCTTCATTCATTTGTATTTATGCAGTGTTAAGCAACTTGGCTAGTGGCCCAGGCAGCTTTGGGATCTCCCTGATGTGTGTAGCTCCACAGAAATTTGTTGTTATATTTTTACTGTTAAAAGCAGTTTCTTGTAAGTGTGAAAGGATGTTGCATAAAACTGGCATATTTTGTTCATCATCACACGCCCCAGGAAACGATGGCAATGTGTCAATGCCGGAGCAGGTCAAACGACCTAATCCATGGAGGAAGATGATGATCATCATCATCACCACCACAATTTTATTGGTCTTCCAGTATTTATATTGCAGTGGGATGAGTACTGCCATGCATCTTTTGTGAACGTGATAGTTCTCCATTCACATACCCATGATATTGTTAGTGTGGCAAGGCCACAAACATTTTGTTTTTCTCGGTAAAGTACAGGGAACTGTGAATATTGTATGAAGTTGTTGTATTAGTGTTGAAAATTTGTTATGTTTGCATTTTGTATACAGTGTTACATACAGTACTCAGCTTGACATTTTTTGAGCTTCTGTAGGGTGATGATAAAGTCACTCTGTGTGTCTCATAATTGGTGTACCTTACAGTACATTATCATTTACATTGGTACAACTTCTGACTCCATAGAGCAGAATTCTTTTGAGGAGTTAGTTATAGCTTAGCTATTGAAGAAGTTCTCCCTCCATTTATGAATCTTTAAGATTCATTACCATATACCCAAAAATGTGCCACTGGTCCCTGTTGAGTTAGATTAATCCAGACCACACTTTTGTACCCAGTTTCTTTAAGCTGCATTTTAATGACATCCACTCTTTGACACCTAGGTCTTCCAAAGCGGTCTTTTCCATTCATGTTTGCAGACATGTCTGACTTTCTGCATTTAAGTTATTCTGGATACAGGAAATACTGGAAATGGTCTGCATGGATCTGTATATATATTTGTACATTTTATGGAACCTGAAAGCTCATTACCACATTCACAAATGCCTGCAACCTCTCCCTATCCTGAGCCAGCTCGATCAAGTCCATACCCCTACATCCCACTTCCTGAAGATCCATCTTAATATTATCCGCCCATCTACGCCTGGGTCTCTCAAGTGGTCTTTTTCCTTCCGGTTTCCCCACCAGAACCCTGTATATGCGTATCATCTCCACCATGCGTGCTGCATGCCCAGCCCATCCCAGTCTTCTCGATTTGATCACCTGAACAATATTTGCTGAGGAGTACAGACCATTAAGTTCCTCATTACGTAGTTTCCACTCTCTTGTTACCTCATCCCTCTTAGGCCCAAATATTCTCAACACCCTATTCTCAAACACCCTCAGCCTACGTTCCTCTCTCAATGTGAGCGACCAAGTTTCACACTCATACACAACAACAGGCAAAATTATAGTTCTGTATGTCTTAATCTTTAAATTTTTGGATAGCAGACTGGAAGACAAAATATTCTACACCAAATGATAGCAAGCATACCCTGACTTCATTCTGCTCGTAACTTCTTCCTGAATAGAAGTTTGATTTGTTAAGGTTGTTCCCAAATATATGAACTCTTCCACCCTTTCAAGGAACTATTGTCAAACTTTATACTGTGACTTCACATCCTGCATCCTAATCTCGAGACATGACTATGTACTTAATCTTATCAGCATTTACTTCTAGTCCATTCTCCTTACTAGCAACTACTAAAGCTTCTTCATTTTTCTTTATAGTATGTATGCTTCCACCCAATTTATTAACATCATCAGCATAAACCAGAAGCTGATGTTTACCATTTAATTTCAAGCCATCCTAGTTTACTTGAACCCTCCTAATGATGTACTCTAACACACAGTTGAAAAGCAATGCCAATAAAGCATCTTGTTTCAAACCATTCCAAATAGAAATCATGTCAGACAAATGCTTGCTTACCCGGCCTCTGCTCTAGGTTTCACTCAGACACAGTTTTATTAGGCTTACCAGTTTTGTGGGGATACCCAACTCAGTGAGAATATTATACAAGACCTCCCTCCTAACTGAATCATAAGCTTTCTTGAAGTCTAGAAAGAGATGATGCATTGCTTCATTGTATTTCCATTTTTTCTCAAGTATTTGATGAATGTAGAATATATGATCAGTAGCTGACCTGTTGCATCACAATCCACTTTGATGATCCCCAATAATTTCCCCTGCAAATGGAGTTAACCTTGACAGCAGGATGTTTGTTAAAATTTTGTACATAGTTGGCAGAAATGATATGCCACTATAATTACTATAGTCTTTGTTATCGCCGTTCTTATAGATTGGTTCATTGATCAACTTCTTCTACTCCTTAAGCAATTCCTCCTTATTCCAGATAGAATGAATAAGTTTATGGATCTCAGAGCGAATTTTTCAACCCCCAACCTTAATCAATTCTGCTGGAATTGGATCATTATCTGGTGATATGTGTTCTTTTATCTTTTCTGTAGCCATCATATTATTGTCTGTTCAGCTGTAATTATGTTTTTACAAAATAAATTATGTTAGCCATATTTTGAGGGGGTGGGGTGGGAATGTACCTCTTATGCCAATTAACTTACCATGTAGGTGGGTGCAACTTTTAAGTCACTTTTTTGACAGCATTAAGATGTGATTCCTTAATGTCAGGATATTTCTTCTCACCCTGTTCTTCTCCACCCACCGTATATGCACCATAATGTGTCGGACTTGTGGGAATAAAATTTGAAGTTTATTAGCATAGTCTTTGGAATTAGGCTAGTGTAGTTGGTATAGTGACTAGATTTTGGTTTGATTCTGAATAATTGCAAGAAATTTTTATCTTCTCCATAACATTAAGATCAGCTCTGGGGCCTCCCAGTCTTATATTCAGTGGCTACAGGAAAGAAAAGTGGTAATGAACCTGATCACTTACCTCTGTCTAAGGCCAAGGTTAAGAGTGATTTGAGATGGGTTGAGTTGAGTTGAGTTGAGTTGTATATCCACTACCCCATGTGCCATCATGGCATGTGCAGACACAAGTTTAATTTTAGCTTTCAACATTGCAGTATTCTTTGACACACAGACCATAAACATTTACTGTAAATCATGGGTCTTTTTATCAATTAAACCAGTGAAAGGACATGTAAAGTTAATTATTACAGGCACACAATGTCTAGATGCACCCTGACATTTTGTTGGCCAGAATGTCCTCTGTGCAGGGTATGTGTTGTGCATTTCATGACTATTTCATGTATCAAACCCCAGTCATCCAGTCACTGCACTGACTAAGCTACTGTGCATACTGTATTGGATACTTGTCGAGTGTCGACCACAGAGTGTTGAGTTATGTATTGCATTATTTTTGTAGTATTATTTCAGTTAAAATTACTTCCCATACATAATCTTCCAACTGAAACTTATGGATGACAGTTCTGGATGTGCTGAATAAGGGATTCAACCTCACCTTCCCCCTAGAACAACATATGTGCCAACATTTTGTAAATCAAAAGCTCTTTTTCATTATTTTACAGTTAAAATTTGAAAATGCATTCCTAAGCTATCAGTTTTTACCAGTATATACATTATAGGATTTTTTATCAGCTTGAAAATGAGACAATGAAGCAATGTGTAATTAACAGACATCCTAGCTTTCTGTATGGGTTGCATGATTTATAAGAATTTTATTCTTTTGGTTTATTGGCCATATGCAGTGGCAAATCCTGATGTCCAGAGGTGGAGTCCATTGGATTGGTACAATTCTGCATTGTAAACCCTCCCCTAGACCTAACCTCCTGATGAGGATTTGCCACTGGCCATTTCTCATCCACCAACTTGTTTTTTTATGAATATAATATAAAACAGAAATTACCTCGATTAGCTAATTAAAATAACCACATGTTTTCTGGGTTCTTGTTGGGACTAAGTATGCACCCATATTCATATATGTGTATATGTATGTAGATATGCACAAATATTTTTAAGAACGTTGCTGTTGACAGGTTATGTGACACTTCATTGCGTCAATTTGTCCTATGTTACAACGTGACTCACCAGATGGTCCTAGCATCATCTGAAACATGTATGTCATAGCAAAAATTGAATGGTGCATTAGATCATTGTATCAGATTTGAGAATTCTTTCTGGTTTTAATTTTGTCATTGGTAAGAACTGCTTACTTTGTTGGTGGTTTTGCAATTTACTGAGTGTCAGTAGGTGTCAGGTGAAAGTAGTGAACCTTCCTTGCTTTAATTATAATGACAGTAATATTGGCTTTTAGTGTGACTCTCTACCTTGCTTTTATTCTTCATGTTCAGTTTCCTTGCCAAGAGTAGAGAATTTTGCAGCATACTTGAGTGATGCAAGGGAAATGCATTGGTGCCAAAGTCTGAACTTGCATATTGTGCATGCATTTGATATCAGAGGGACATCTGAGGATGTATTTAGTAGGAAGGTACTGCATACCACATTTGGACACACACATCTCCTTATATGTAACATTCTTGTGAGTTTTTGAGTCACTTCATTTCTGTAGTTATGGAAAGAGCTTGGTTATGTGTGATGTGATATATTGGTTTGTTTTGTTTCCATAGAAACTAAATGACAACCGTAGTTACTTATAGTGGTACAACTTGTAGATGTAATTAACACTTGGTTTACTCTATGTGTCCAATAGGTGGCAGTAGTGTGACGTTTGTGAGTGGCGTCACCATCAGTGACATGATTTTATAAATAATAATGAATCAAGTAATGAGTTATGGAAAATGCTGTGGAGAAGCATGTGAATATTATGGCAGCTCATCATATGATGGGTCCTATATGCATACTGCTTAATTGGTGAATTGTGTGATGGTGCACTCATACTTTACCAACAACAGATGAATAACATAATGTGTTTTTCGCAGGTTTGTCACCATCAGCAGCCTTAGTCATATCTCATACTGGTGAGTAATATATTCCTTTCTTACAGAAGTGTAAGGCTGAAATAGTGCTTATTCTTTGATGTAACGGATGGTGTGTCAGACAAGTATATCTGCGAAACAATACAAAGTGTTTTAGGCGATAGCATTCGCAACAGTTTCTAAACATTTGAATGGTGTGCTTGCTTTAACACCTGATAGGCCTGTGATAGCCGTGCATACCATTAGTTTTAACATTCAAAAAGTGCAGTTTGCCATGCCTAAACACCACTATTTGGCTGGTCTTCGTAACGCTGGCGAAGTGTGTTTTCTGTTAGGTAGAAACTGAACTTATTTGCATCATTTAGATGAATTTAATTTTTGAGACAGATGAAGGTTGGCGCGTATTCTACGTAACAGCTAATACTACGATGTATCATTTTCGTTCCTGATCCAGTTCGTAATGGTAGAAAAATCTCGCTTAATTAACTTAGGGTAGCGGACTTTGTGGCTGTAGCCATATGATTTTAACTGACAGTTGCAGAATTACACGCCTTTGAAAAATGCGCCACGTTGGTCATTTCGGTGCGTCACTACACTCCATCCATTCATTCAGGAAAGTTAAGCGAAGTACTATATTGTGCTGTTTTCCCGTTTATTATACAAGTTGGATTTGTCATCCAGTAACTGTGTTTTGTTCCCAAGACTTCCAGTCACTCTAGAACGAGTCATTTTCGTAAATCTCAGCGAAGTGAGGCGCAGAACTTGAATGTCATACAGACAGAAAAGTATCACGGGTGCGTTCATCATCGGACAGAGCTCCTGGAATCGCTGTGTTCAGTTATGGTTATATTCTGTTACATTTACAGGGCACAGCTAATCTTCCGATGTCTATCCTGGCGCACATGCTTAACGACTCCTGTAAGTTATCCGGATTTGCGACTTCTTGAGCTTATCCCGGTCTGGTCATATCCGTTCTTTGTCTGTCCGTTCGAAACATCTGAGCCAATCCACCACCCTGGTCTTCGATACACACGTAACACCTTAAGGTGGGTCCACACTTGTAACGTTACGCGGTAGCGTTACAAGCCTGGACCCACCTTTAGAGGGCGTACATTAGCCTATGAATTTCAGGAGGTTGGCATATTTCCGCTCCGAGAAACACCCTCGGATTGTGTTTGAACGGATTAACCACCTTGTGCGCCATCTTTAAGGTGCTCTGTAATGTCATCCATACTGGCTGTCGCCCAGTTAACTGCACTGCTCCAAAAAAGTGTCTGCCAGCGTGTTTAATATGCGTGATCTATGGTGTTAACTGAGTTCCACACGCAGTTTCGGTATCTACAATGCCACAGGAGCCCCGCGAAAGGGTTTCGTTTGTACTTGACCCATAGGTTGAGATGACTCTGTAAGGGACCATTGAAGTTAACTGTTTCCACCTCTCTGATTTCTTCCAGAAGAAGTAAGTGTCAGAATATTTTGACCACGCCTGTCATAAGACTAAACAACGGGCATGTATAATAATTCTTGGCGCCCGAAGTTTGTTTCTATAAACATGCTTCCAGAAACAATGATAACACTGTAGAGGGAGGGACGAAGACTTTGACGATTTGATCTCTGATCGAGTCCTTGGGGCCTTTAATGGGGGAGGGGGTGAAAGTATCTGGAGTATGAAGCTTATTTCTCACCTCCAACTGTTGCAAAGGTCTAGAATTCTTAAATGCCTTTATGCTTTGCTTTGGTGTGGGAATTATTAGCTGTGACTGGCTTTAAACCGAAACTTTGTACGTCAAGGTTGTGCTAATGTACTGTACCTGTAGAGTACCCGTAGGTTCACCCAGCTGGGAGTGTGAACGTGATTATGACGGAAAGCCGCTCATATGCCCTGGGCGGGATTCAACTGGCGACCGAGCGAGGTTGGTACCGTGGGCGCTTGGCTTTACCAGCCGTGCATTCGCACAGCGGTCGGGATTTATTATAATTTTTATTTCACTGTGGGAAGGAAAAACGTGTGTGTTGTGTTTCTGGTTTTAATCCCGCGATTGTACCGGACGGCTTAAGTTCATTGTGGGCTAGTGGAGGGTCCAACATTAACTTTTCAGTTGAGCTTTTTTTAGGCGCGTTCGCAAAATTGCGAAAAGCAATTATTAGTTTCGTCATGTCTGTGTCCGTCCGTCCTCCCCTATGGAAGAACTCCTCCCACTGGACGGATTTCCATGAAATTTGGTATTTGAGTATTTTTCGAAAATCTGTCGAGAGAATTTAAGTTTCATTAAACTCGAAGAAGAATAACGAGTACTTTACATGAAGACTAATGTTTCGGACAGAAGTTGTAGACAAAGTCAAAACACACAGTTTATATTCAACAATTTTTTTTGGCATTCACGCCGTTTATGAGATAACGTGGAAAAATTTTATCGTAGTAGAGCCCGAGATGCCACAGATGAAAATATAATACGGCACTTGCACTTTGCGTGCTGGATAACTAAGGCTACACACACACACACACACACACACACACACCCAGAATGAATATGTAATATTTATTGCTGTTTTACTGCAACAACGGTTGCACGGATGCGCCTCAGTGTTACGTTCTGCATGCGTAGGCCTGTCTTGTTGCTGAAGACCATATTTTTCTTATGTGGACGACTGCCTCCTTAAAAAGACGAACGAACTTCCGAAATGGACGATTACTTTTTTTTAATAGACATCTATTTTAAACAGATGAAGACCGTTTTCAAACACATGACCATCTTCTTCAATCAGACGACTTTCTTTTAAATAGACGATTACTTTTTTTTAAATAGCCAACGACCATTTTAAGACGGAGACGAAAAACTTGTTACGTAAACGATGAGTTTTTAGAAAACAGATGAATACAATTTTTCAAATAGTTGACGGTTTCTCAAATACGATCGACTGTTTGAATGGATGATGATTCTTTCTAATAGCCGACGACCGTTTTTAAACAGACGGCAACCGTTTTGCTTTTACATAGATGGCGGCTGTTTATCGCACATCCTCCCCAGTTCTTTATTTGTAGTCGTCTCAGTATTTCATTCAACATCACACAGACGCTATCGCTGATAAGCAGCACTACATATTTCGCGCATCCATTCCCCTGGAAATTTTAAAATTGAAAAATTGTGTGTAACGTTTTATTAGAATGGTTATGAAATATGACAGTTTAGCCTAGAAGCATGTAATTGTTGCTCGATCTCCAAATGATAGCCCTTAAAATGCGAGAGATCCCGGATATACGTACAGATTTTCGGTTGACGTTCTTGTAACTGAAATGTACCATTATGGCGACATAGCTAACTTCCGGTTTATTATTGCAAAAGTATAGTAAAGAGCAAAACAAAATCCGACTTCTTGTAGGATTCTGACTAAATCAGGCGGTGACAATGGTCTTGTCTGTCGTGCTGAACTGAGTGGGCGTTTCCATTTTGTTCTGCCTGAGAACGGGGTCCGACCCTCTTCCCCGAAACAGAATGTTTTGTTTTAAAAATGGGACGATGGAAGAAATCCAAAAAGTGAGTGATTCGAAGTGGTTCATGTTTATACTTGTCGTTGGCAGTTACTGTGTCTTGAGATTTGTTAAAATTGTTTTTACAATGAAAGTACAGTTGAACTCGGTTATAACGACACCGGTTTATAGGACACCTCGTCTATAGCGTCAGATATTCTGTGGTGCCAATTAATTCCTCACTGTTAACCGTAACGTTACGCTATAACAACACCCGTTTATAACGACACAAAATATTCAGTCCCCTTCATGACGTAACCGAGTTCTACTGTACTTGGGACGCGCTATCGGCATCCGAAGCAGTGAATTTTCTGGGTGCTTTAGTGTGTTTCCGACGAGAAGGCGTTGTACACGATATTACAGAGTGTGATGAATTTAGTTTCTCGTTACAGTTGGGCACATTGCGCATTTGCAGGGCTTTATTTTGAGAGTTGCTGATTCAGAACACGTCCTGTAATGTACAGTGCGCTTCAGGGGGAATCTGCCGTACTTCGGGAAGACGTTCCTTAAGTTAAATTACATCGATGTAGTGAGAAACACCTATATCCGAAGTTGAACGATTATGGAAACAATGGCGTGAGAAATTTTAAAGGCCCAAGGCTGTTATACACTTACTGACTACCAAATACATATCCAAACTAGGAGGAATGTTTGGTTCTTGTGACGTTAACTGATAGGCCTGGGGCCCACCCAGCCTCCTGTGCAATGGATACCGGGTCTTACCGGGGTGTCAAGCGGACGGGCAGTTGCGTCGACCACCCACCCCATCTAGCACATGTGTTATAAAAAGATTAGAGCTGTGCCTCTGCCCCCACCCCCCCCACCCCTCTGGGCCTCCGTGGCTTGTCCTAGAGTAAACTTTTACCTTAACGTTAATACCTGCACTTAACATCTGAGTGGTATACGGACATTGATTACGTAAGGAAACATTGTACTAGTTTCATAAAAATAATTCTTAGATTTTCCAGTACTCTGCATAGTACGCGCGTCGCGGCATGGCTTGGCGTCGGTGTCGGCTCAAGGACGGACCTGCGCAGTGTACGAGTAACGCATCACGCTAAACACGCTTTAACACCGGTACTGAGATTAAAAAAAAAAGGTACAGTACGTCGAACGACAAGAAGACCACATTTTTCGCTTGTCATACCTCCGTAACCGTTCAACTTCGGATACAAGTATTTTTTGGTTATGTCTAAGTAATTTAGCCCAAGAAACGTCCTCCAGAAGTGGCAGATTTGTACCTAAACACCCTGTATACAGTATTCTTCGACATATTTTCTGAAGTTTGTGCTTGTCCGTGAACTGTCTTCCCAATTTAAAAAAGAATAGACAACAAAGTTAGGTACTTGAAGGTTAAAATAGAATGTGTATTAAATATTGTATTTGCTGTTACAGCTAATGGAACAGTTCTGTAGATGTGTTCCGTGAAAGGTTAAAAGTACTGTCGAGAGTTCGGTGAAAGAGATGTGCAGGTATCAGAAAAGAGAGAATTTCAAGTTTGTAAATAGCAAGCCACTTTCTTTGATTTCATAGTTGTTCTACTTGAAGCCTTTTTGGAACGATCAAAGTTTGTAGAAGAGCCTTGAAACTGAGTCTGGGCTGAATGTTGAATGCATCAGTGCTGGGAAAGAGTTAGGTTACAGTCGGGAACTGGAGGCACTTTATCATAGGAAATTGGAACAAACTTGTGTGTAGAAGAAGCACTTGAAACACTTCACAAACTTGTAATAGGGGGATGAATATAGAACGTATTAACCGGCGTTCCATACTACAGTTCCTTCCAAAATGTGTAGAAATTGATGTCCAATTAGTTTACGGTGAAAATATGATCGCACCTTCTAAGCACAGACAGAATCCAGAATTTCCTAATTGCAGGTTCAATAACCATAGATTATGAAAGCATGATTTATCTCCTCGGTTTTTACATGCGATCGAAACGTTACAAGTTATTAAACTTTGGCGTAAAACTGTTTCAGTTAACGTTCATGGATTTTTGGTTCAGCACCGGAGCGAGTGATAGACTGTTCTTCATTGCAGTTACATGACGCGTATTCACAAAGTTTCTACAGCTGCTCTGTTTAGTCTGTTTGAATTTTGGTTTGAGGTTGACCCTGTAAATTACTGCATTAGTTTGTTTATTATTTCGCGGAGGTCAAGAGAGAGCACAGATTTATTGGCCTGTCTGACTTGGAGAATGTTTTATAAAATGGTAGCCTTAAACGTATTTGTGCATCGAATGTGCAAGTCTCCCATTTCACACTCACCATTGTCGAGTCTGTAGGATAATATGTGGCAGTGCTGATAATTTCAGTGACGCGTAGCAGTAGGTGTGATTGCTTACAATTTCAGATTAATGTACCATATGCTAATGTGTTTTCGTACTCTGGTTTCTGTACTAGTTGGCATACTTTAATGTAGTACAGAATATGCCATTTTGACTATAGTGACTGATATTTTTGAAAGTTTTGGCAGTGTAAATAACATTAAATTGTTCTGAAGTGTACGTGCGGAATCTCTTTGATTTCCTTGTAATGAATGCATAAGAATTCATAGTGCCAATCAGCAAAAGTAACGGATTATCGACTTCAATCCGACCACTTAATCGATAATATAATATGAATCTTTAAGCCATTAACGTAGTTAAATTCATTGTCATTAGTGCGTAATAAGCACACCTGTTAAAGTGTGACCCTAGGCAGGTTGGTTCCATGTGTTTTTCACTCTGGCAGCCTTTCTGTCTGGGCACTTTATCAACCCCCCCTCTCTCTCTCTCTCTCTCTCTCCAGGAAAGCATCTATGGTACGAATTGAATATGATGCGTGTTGGGCCCCAAAGCCAGTCTGCACGCTTTGACGAAGAGGAAAATTCCTTCCCTTTGGGGGAAGTCGAACTAAGATTTCTTGGTTTTGCATCCCGTAGCCTAATCACTATACGGATGACACTACCCCCGCTGCGTTTCAACATCTCATCTATTTCTGAAAAGTTGTAATTCTTGTCGTAATGCCCTTACGTTTTAATTATTGTATTATTGTGTGGTTTACTAGCTCGTGGTGTGCTGTTTTTCTGATCTCATTTGCTCTTTGTGTGCATACCACCTTTGATCAGCAACGATCATTCACTGGTTGCATGTCTGATGTTTGCTCTGTATCACACTCATCGTCGTTGTTAGTTTCTGTATGCAGCGAAGGTTTGTTTTGTCATTCCGAATGTTCCCTACATTTCATGTAGCTGATGGCCCCATTGCCTTCCCATCCAGAATGGCTTCGAGAAATCTAGTATTTCTAAACATACATGGAAGAATGAAAGATTTTGGGTGGTGTGCGTGATTTGTATAAAAATCTTTCTTCTTACTCCATTACATCGAAGTCTAGTACCATGTGCAGTTTGAACTTTCTTCTTTAATACACTCCAAAGTCGAAAAGGGCCAACGAAAGACCCACTATTATCACTGAGCGCAAACTTGTTGTGTACATGTTTGGACCTACGTATATATAGTTTTTTTTTTTCCTTAAAATGTTTTTTTGAAATATCAATGGGTACTCAGTTACGCTTCTGGGAAACGAAACCTATTTATACTATTCCATTTCTTTGAGTAAAGGAAAAGGAAGAGGTCAGTATTCAACATTCAACACACGTAATTTTATACTTTCTATGCATTTAGTGTGCCCACCTAGGGATTTTGATGGCGCCAGTGGAAAAAATAAGATACTTTATCCCCATCAGACAAGGTGTCATTTTGTATCGTTAGAATAAGTCTTATGAAAAATGTTGCTCTGCACTGTGTCTTCACTGTACACAACATGAAAATTAAATGGCCGTGTAGAAGTGAAACCTAGAACTGGTGGGACAGTCGTACTTACGTACCATACAATGACAGCGTAATGGTTTATGGCAGTTGTTGATCCGTTGTATTATTATTATTGTTGTTGTTGTTGTTGCCATTACTTTTGCTATGGCAAGAATTATGTGTTGTGTTAGACAAATTTAACGTATGCGACGTTTTGGCTTGGTCTGAGCTCCCATCTTCAGGTGACTGGTCATTACCAGCACTTCTGCCACAATTTAGTGGCTGGAATGCTAGCCCATTATTTAAAATATCCTAAGTTTTATGCGAGCGGTAGACAGTAATATTTAAAAAGTCATAAAATATGTTACTGTAATGACAGCCACCATTAGAAGATAATGGTACATCCAGCTTCCGAAACGTCGGGTATGCGCTGTAAGGTATACCTTTTACGTAGGCAGTTCCCGTCTGTGGCTATTAGTACACAATATCTCACTCATCATGTCGTTGAGCACGTGAGCTGCCGCAAGGACTTTATCGCATACAAAACATGCTTCCGCTGGGAAGTCAGAATCCGTTTTTCTCCTCCACCTCAACTTACCACATTTCATAGACGAGTTTTGACGTGCCGACCTCCAACTTCTAAGCGATCCTCGTACCTTCTGAAAATATTTCTGGACACACGACTGATTTCTTGTTTTGAAGTACTGGCAGGTCCTGTTCGAATACTGTCTTGCAGTTAATGTGGATTTTTCACTCAAACTGTCTTTTTGTGTCCCCCACAAATAATCGCACGGTTTCAAATCTGGAGTTCTAGGACACAGTCCGCGAGTTCTGAACCGCTCGCCGAATATCTCTCCCAAGGCATCCGTTGAGAAGTTTGTTGTTAGGGCTGTAGCGTTGTCCACCACGATGTAACCGTGAACTTTTCTTAGTCTGCTAATTCTTTAAAGGATTGTGCCAGAACTGACCTAACTTGGCGGTAGGAATTTATTGTTTGTTTGAAAAACTCGGACTCTGTGATTTTGATAGCACTTATTGCACCCCAGGCTGCACTGACTCTGGCGTTCTGCGTGTTTTCACTATTCTGTCTACTGTTCTTTTAAACAGCTGTGTTGACGCAGGATATTTTCACGTTGCAAAAGTGTTGCACAAGAACGCCCTTTGTCCAGCAGGAAACATTTCTTAGACGCAGTGAGCACCTACTCTGGGACAGTAAGACTGGTCGACTGTCGCACGATCCAGGGGCCTCGGGCTCACCTTGGCTAGGTCAGCTTGTGGTTCCTACGCTCGGGGACGTGATTAGTATGATGCTGTATAGTGTAGCTTGCTTGCATAGTCTTTATCCTGATTTTGTGGGTTGGGTATACATTAAGAGACCGACTGCTGTCGCTGAGTGATTTACCATCAGGTTTAGAGATGTAGAAACAGTAACTCTTATCTTCCCTCACGATAATTTACGAACAATCGTTCAAAATCTTCTGATTGCATAGGACAGTGTTGTTTGTATGAGGTTCATATTTTTCGCCGGTGTAAAGGCAGTTGAGTACGTCTCACTGTTTTGTTGTACCATACAGTGGTCATCTTTTTCAACGAGCTAAAGCGATGTTGGCTGGCCGCATGTGTGAGTATTTTCGACTATCATCCACTGTGCCATCACTGGGTATAACTTAAACTACAGTAAATGTCCCTAATGTTAACATTCCGTCCACAGGCGTCTCACGGCACTCATTAGAAATGTTTTACTTGTTTCGACAACTGTGTCGCTTGTTGTCAGATGGTGATAACATAGGCTTGTCACTCTTTAAAAAGAAATAAATAAAATTCATTATGTATTGTAACAGTGATCGACACTGTCGCCACTTACACAACGCGTTGGCGTAGGCCTAATGGCATTTTGTTCTGGAGATACTGTATTACAATCTCGGCCGGTTTGTTGACCACGTTAACTGCGATTTTGTTATTTTCTAAGTCGCTAAGCAAATTTAAAAGGCCAGTGCTTCCTCCTTGCAAAACACTGGCTGCTTCGATGAACTTCCACTGTCAATAGACACTACATAGCGTCTGCAGCAGGTGAAGCAGTGTCGCTGTATATTATTCTGGGATGAACCCACCTTTGGGCATGTTAAACGTGGGCTGTTATCTGGCTCAGGATGACAAGTAGTGGGCTGTTCTGAAAACGGTAATGAATTGCGCTTAATGCCTTGACAGGCTGAGAAATTACAAGCTTCTCAAGTGGGACTGTTACATTGAGCTAATTACTTAGTTAAGTTTGCTGCTTAACGATGCTGTGAATTGCCAGTGTTTTATGTCGTCGGTGATAGCTAGCTGAGGGAATGAATGTGAGGCATTGGTGGAATGATACGAATACGAGAACGCCGAAATACTCGGAGATAACTTGACCCATTCCCGCTTAATCCACCACAAATCCCACGTGGATTGGCCTCATATTGAACATGCCCTCAGTGGTGAAGAGGCCTGCGACTAGTCGCCTGATCCGTGGCATGGGTCTTAATTAGCGTGTTAATATTGTCGGTTGGTACCGCCTGAGAACAGGTAGGGCGGAGCTTCGGGTTGTTAACTTGTATAGTTTATTGGACAACTGTAAAGCTGGGGTTGGGGAGAGAGAGACCTCTTGCTCCGATGGCACATCTTGATTATTTCAAGCGTCGAAAACGAAATAATAGGGAAAATGTATTAAACCCCGAAGATGAATGAAATGGGAGTGGAGAGTATTCCATAACAAGGAACTTGGTGTGACGTAAGAGTAAAGTAATATTACGAATAAATCCTTGCGTTACGGTGGGTTTGACCTGTAGCACGTATGAAATGTGTACAGAGTTTTGGCTGTAAAACCTCATGGAGGACTGAGAAGTATGTGTAAGGATGATAATGTAACAGTTTTAAAGTGGTTTTTTCAGTAAACGGTTTGCAAGGTGATAACTGGTTTGGAGTGATTCAGTATGTTGAATAATAGCAGGGTTTGGTTTAAGTTACGTTGAAAGTGTGAGCACATTTACTGGAGTGTAATGAAATACAGATTGAAAGTGTGATGGCGAGGAACCGGGGCAACTCAGTGTAGTGCCTAGGCTTCGGGATGGACGGGTTCTTAACCAGGAAGGGTAGGGATATTTCACTTCGCCACCGCGTAAGCAGACCGGCTGTTGGATTAACTCAGCCTGTTATCCGGTGTGTGGGCCGGGTAGCTCAGTCGGTATAGCGACTGAACTACGGGCTGGACGGTCCGGGATCGAATCCCTGTGGGAACGAGATTTTCCGCCTATCCAGACCGGCCCTGGGACCCACCCAACCTCCTGTAAAATGGGTACCGGGTCTTTCCCGGGGGTAAAGTGCGGCCGGGGCGTGCTGCAGACCACTCACCCTCTTCTAGTGCCGCGGTCATGGAAGAGTAGAGCTATACCTCTACCCACCCTCTGGGTCACACCTTTACCTCTTATCTGGTATGCACCAGGACCTCTTTCTTCGGGGGTAAAGCGGCCGTGGTGTGAAACTGACCACGACCTTCATTAGCTGTGAAGTTAGAAATGTGTAGACCCATACCTCCATGGTGCCAGTGGTCTGAGTGACTTGACTGTTACTTAGGCACAAGGACAGTTTTTATCTCTGTCCGTGATGCAGTACAAACCTAGCACTCTGACTTTGCCGTTACTTTCCAGTGCCGCAGTTCACCGAATCGTTATTTAAGTGATGAATTTGCTGGTTTTACTTTTTTCCCGATTTTATGCAATACTTACCGTGCTGTCAATGCTTTCAGGGAGTCAAGCGCATAACAGTATTGTGAACAAGTATGAAATGGATCTAAAGTGTGTATTATACGAGTTCTTCTCTGAGGTCCCATTTTGGAGGCCCCTAGAGACTACGCTACAACACAACTTTCCCCACTACTTCTCGCATCAAGTTATATTCAGGAAAACGCCAATGACTGCGTATGGCAGTAAAGTTGGCTTACAAATGGACTATTCCCATCTCGTATTCTTATACAAGGTAGATATATAGTCCACCCCCTATTCCACTAACACTTTCCTCTCTTCACCTTCCTTGTTTCATCAAACACTGTTGAATCTTTATACATCTGAGTTTTGTTTGTGAGTGTTTGGTGGTTGACGTGGTTTCATTACTGCCTGTATGTTTGTGTGCATTTAGGGTGCCAGGTACGGTAGGTTTACTGTAGGCTTACGCCGTAATATTGGGATCAACACCAGTCTGTGTATCACTGCGTGCCCGCGAAGTGTAATTATTAACTAATTAAGATTATTATGTATTTTCCCTTATGTACAAGAATTTATATTTCTGAAGTACCTTCAGTTCTCGTTTTTAGGCACGTTCCCAAAATTACGAAAAGCGACTAAGTTTTATCGTGTCCGTCCGTCAGTTCTTCGTCCGCATGAAACAACTTGACTCTTACTGGATGGATTTTCATGAAATTTATTGTGTGACAATTTTTTTTTTCGAAAACCTGTCGAGAAAATCTAAGATACACTAAAATCTGACAAAAGTAATTGGTACTTTCTGTGGAGACGTACGCACATTAATGCTAGGATCTTGCGTAGTTCTTTTTAGAACGAGAAATCTTTCAGACAAAAGTTGTAGAGAAAATCAGAACACGCGTTTCATGTTCAATAACGTTTACCGAAAATCGTGCCGTTTATGAGATAATGTGGAAGAATACGGTAGAGCCGGACAGGCCACAGATGACAATATAATACGGCGCATGCGCTTTACATGCTGGATGACTGAGGCTACAGACACACGTTCAGAATATGTAATACTTCTTGCTTTTCCACGACAACAATGGTTACGCGAACGCGTCTCATTGTTACGTTGTACTACGTTGCCTTTCTTTTGTTTCCCCTTCAGCAGCCGAAATAGTTTGTGTTGGACGTTCCTACTGCCACCCTCCTTTAAGTTCTTTTTTATTATGTTGATGTGACAGACGCAGAGGTGTGCAAATGACTACCGAATTCTGATTTTGGATGTTCCATGCTACTTCCGGGGGGAAATACAGCCGTTGAAAAGCCCAGATCGTGGACTGATTTGGTTTGTCATGCATAATTTTAATTACAGGTGTCCAGTGCCAATAATCATTATGTACACAGAATTTTAATTATTACAACAAGTCTGCAATTTTATTAGTAGTCGTAAATAAACCTGATCAGACGTGCTGCTAATAATTACGTGTTTAAACTATTTTAAATCATTGTGTGCAGCTTGAGACGAATTCGATGCACTCCCACCGCTGTATTACCGGTCTCTAAATCCCAGCCAGCTCCTAACTACAGCTGTAAACCACTTTATAATGTTATTATCGTGTGACAGAGAGAAACTGTTTGTTGAGCTTTGTGTTTCTTGGATGATGAGGAGCCGGAGGGTTCTGAACAGCAAAATGACGTCATAAGCTTTCAAGTTTACACAGTGGTTGTTCCGACGATGGTCGTCGTTTGGATTTTATACCATACATAGTGTTTCGTTTTTTTGCCGGAACGTACTGCTTCGATCTTTAGGGTGACTGAATTGGTTCAGGTGAATAACCCATTCATGCGCCCTGAAGATGGCGGCATTACATTACGTCGAAACATCGGAACAAACGAAAAAATAGTATACGGGTTAAAACCCCAAAAGACGAATAGCACAAGACAATGATGTTGTACGCAGCATGAAACTGACGTGTAAGATTATCATTCCAGTCACGTTTGATAGTCATGGTGGTTCCCAAAGGAATAAAACGCAGGGCCTTCATAATACAGGGCATAAGTTATACAGCTGCGCCATATAACTGAATTGAAGGCTTTGCAGCAATATTTGTCATTTAGTTGATGTCGGGGCTATGGCTGTTAAAGCACATCTTTTTATGGCGCGAGAGCCCCTTGTGGGCCAGGACTTCCTCGCCATCGAGGCTTCGTGATCACACTCAGACACACTGCACTCGGTAGGGCTTCTCTGGATGAGTGATCAGCCCGACGCAGAGACCTGTAGCTGATAACACAACACTCACAAGAGTCATATCCATGCCCCACAGCAGTATTCGAACTCGCAATCTCAGTAAGTGAGCACGGCCGCAGACCTACGTCTTAGACCGCACGGCCACTGGGATCGGCAAAGTATTTACGTATAGTTTTAATTTGCTATGATTTACTGCTTGAACTTCTCCATTGTCCGTGTTTAAGATATAATTAAAAATACACTTTTGTTCACAGGATCGGTCCTCATCATCAGGGGAGAGAGTGAATAAATCACGTACTGCGGTTGGTGCGATAAGTCAAGCTATTCTGAGCCACCAAACCTGCGGACGGGGACCTATGCTGACCCCGAAGTATAGTGTTTTAGTCTAATTGTATTTCTAACTCGGACGATGGAGAATGTCCAAACAGAATCATTCCAACTGTGACATACCATTGTCAGAATCCTCTAAAACTGGTACAACGGTTCTCATATCGTAACTACGCACCAAATATTAAAATTGTATATTTGGCTTGTTGTTCGAATTAATAATATTTTAAGGCCCACTGTACCGACTATGTAAGCGTTCTGTGTATACTGCCTAAAACGGAGAATTTATAGGTGATATGTCATGGCAGTCCATCTATCCAAACCCACAATGTGTATTTTTAAGAAATTTGATACGAAGGTCGACATTAAAATTGTCAAACAGGTTTGGTTAAGATTGCTACGCTCCTGTACAGTAGAGTAAAGGTAAAGGTCTCGCGTTAACATGCCATGAAGGCACAGAGAGGAGTAGAGGTATAGCTCTGCTGGTTCTCAACCTCGTTGCTAGATGGAGAGGGGTGGTCAACGCCACATCCCGGGCGCTTTATCCCCCGGAAAGAGACCCGTATGCATTGTACAGGGTGGGTCCCAGAGGCAGTCTGGACAGGTACGGAGGAGAGAAATCTCTTGCCCATTGTCCACGCTGGGGTTCAGTATTCTAACTATCCAACCCATAGCTAGTCGCTATTCCGACTCCTTGAACAGGAGTGTGCTGCAGTAATTTTGTTGCCCATATTTCTACTATGTGGACATAATTTGAAAGAAGTCAACAAGTGTTTCAAACAGGAATTGTCGAGATCATAAGAAGATTATACGTTCATACATTTTGTGGACTTTGAACTGTTTTGGAAATAGAATTAGTGGACTTTAGGTTTCTGTGACCGTGCATCGTGAGCAAATTGTGAAGTGAGAGAGAAAACCAACAAGATGCAACAGTTAGATGTTTATTTTCAATAATTTCTCAACATGTTTCGGGCATCATTATGCCCATCTTCAGGAGAACAAGACGTATGTTACTGCATGTGGTGTGCTGCGCTGTAACAAGCGGGGAAAGTTAGATATTAGCTTTAATGTCTTT
>Ga0123352_10001029_pt1 | contig 35972 bp, 16 predicted proteins | sample TergutLab28metaG_FD_89700 | JGI IMG/M metagenome (GOLD analysis project Ga0123352, IMG submission 89700) | Labiotermes labralis P1 segment gut microbial communities from Petit-Saut dam, French Guiana - Lab288 P1 | ecosystem: Host-associated > Arthropoda: Insects > Digestive system > Gut ... | reverse complement strand
AGGTGGCGGACGCTTGTGAGTGCGGTAATGAACGTTCGGGTTCCGTGAAATGCGGGGAATTTCTTGACTAGCTGCAAACCAGTTAGCTTCTCAAGAAGGACTCTGCACCATGGAGTAAGTAAGCATGGCGCGTTTCGACTGACAGGTGTGCTGGTATTGTCAGATGTAGTTGTTATATTTTTGGGCTCAATCGTAGTAATAACTGCAAATGGCAATTTTTGAGTTGTGCCCCTGTTGCATTCAGTGAGCTATATGGCGGTGGTCAGCATTAACCTCCAGCCGCCTTACTTCTTGTAAATGCCGTCGCGGTGCCCATTGAATAAGGCCGAGCGGGCCCCATACCCGGTCTGAACGCTTTGGAAGGAAAAAAAAAATTTTCACGGTGCCTGGAGTCGAACCGCGTTTCCTTGGGCGTCTAGTTCATATCCCGCTGACTACTGAACACGGTTCGTGCTTCCGGCTCTAATCTCATATGTTTGTTTCGTAGGGTAAAGCTCACCAGGGCGTGAAGCTGATCACCACGTTCACATGCTCAATATTGTCATATACCGTAACGCTATACATGCGCCTTCAGGCTGTGGCTCCTCTGTATTTTGCCTTTACGTTTACTGCAGTCTAAGAATGAGTGTAATTAGCAATGTTGCTGTGTTCGGAACCAACAGGTGACAATACCCTCCGGGTTTGTAAATTTCTGCTTAGCATCACGACCGAAGTCGCTTTGGGATTCGCTTTGTTTTCTTTCCGGGGGACACTGTCCTTCAACTTGGAAGAAGCGAGAAGTGGATCGCTAGAATTTAGTGTCAAGGTCACTAATAAGTGCAGCATTATCGCCACGCCTTCCTGACATGGTGATTGGACAAAGGTGTCACTTGTATTAAGGACCGAATTGCGTTATTACTGCAGCAGTTTGGGCTCTGTGAACATCTGTGTTGAGATTATTCCTGGCCCGTACTTGACATGGTCCATTGTTATAGGCCTACACGACATTTCTGGATTTGTGTGTCGTTTCTCGATCAGGTGAATGTAATTATCCTTAACATTTGTTGATCAGAGGGATCGAAGCCAGTTCCTTTCCAATACTGTTCATCGAAAGGGCACATTCGGTATTGCTGCTGCAAACGCGCTGTTGGTGAAACAATTTGTGAATGTTTATGTTACTTCGTAGCGCACTGAACAGTGCAAATATAGTGAGTGCGCAGCAAGGCAGGCATCTGACAGGGTCTGGTGTGCTCTTTCTTTCCCGTTACACTTCCGTCTTGGAAGAACAGACCGTTTGTTTCCGTGCATCTGGTTTATGCCTTCATCCTGTAATGCAGGGGAAAACATATTGCGTACTGCGGAACAAGTGACATACTGCAGAACACGCCGCATACCGTACTGCGGAACTAGTAGCATACTGCAGAACACGCCGCATAACGTACAGCAGAACAAGTGACATACCGCAGAACACGCTGCACACGGTACTGCAGAATATGCTGCTTAATATACTGAAGAACAAGTGACATACTGCATAACATGCTGCATATCGTACTGCTGAACAAGTGACATACTGCAGAATATGCCGCATAAATACTGCAGAATATGCTGCTTAATATACTGTAGAACAAGTGATATACTGCAGAACATGCTGCATAAATACTGCAAAATATGCTGCTTAATATACTGTAGAACAATGACATACTGCAGAACATGCTGCATAAATACTGCAGAATATGCTGCTTAATATACTGTAGAACAATGACATACTGCAGAACATGCTGCATAAATACTGCAGAATATGCTGCTTAATATACTGTAGAACAAGTGACATACAGAAGAACATGCTGCTTATAGTACTGCAGAATATGCTGCAGAACAAGAGTCATACTGAAGAAAATGCTGCATATCGTGCTGCGGAACAAGCGATATACTGCAGTACATGCTGCATACCGTACTGCGGAACAAGTGACTTACTGCAGAACATGCCGCATATCATACTGCAGAACACACTGCAAACGTGCTGAAGAACGCACTGTAGTGGTTATTCGTACGTCGCTCTGTGTTCCTCAGACGGTTGCCTTGCATTATGACGTCACACTCAATGTACGAGCGACGGTACGAAACTAATGCCTCCTGTTCTTCTGTTTCTCAGAAACTGTAACTATAATCACAATTAAACTTACATGTACCATCGGTACGTTGTTTACTAAGTGCAGATTATTTTCCCACAAAGGCTCCTTCGGTATCAACATACTTTCCCCGCAATCGCCTGAAACTGTTGGCTGAAGCGTCGGAGCTCTTCACGCACGCTGTTTCACCCCGTCTTCGTCTGAAAATCGGCGTCTTCGGGGTGCATCCTTCAAGTGGCCAAAAATACGGAAGTTGGAGGGCGCTAAAACGGGACTGTGGGGAGGATGAGGGAAAAGAGACTCAAGGCGTAGACTTCTGCGGGCAAAGTGATGGCTAGCGTCTTCTGGGACAGTGAAGGAATGCCGTTAGTGGAATTCTTGAAGAGAGGCGCCGCAAGCAATGTGCGGACGTGTAAAGGATAACAACGAATTTATAGGTTTCGGCCAGACAGGAAGATGAGTCAAATCCTAATCCTACCAAACTTCCCGGTTTAGCGCCCTCCAACTTCCATCTCATTGGCCTCCTGAAGGATGCACCCCGAGGACGCTGTCTTGCGCACGACGACGAGCTGAAACACGTCGTGCGTGAAGAAGTACGACGCTGCAACAAGGAGTGTTAGACGACGGCCGTACAGCGTTCCACGCAACGATGGTAATAGTGTGTTGATAGTGAAGAGACTTGTGAAACAGTGTCAACTGTGTACAGGATGTAGCCATGATACATGTAAAACTGATTACAATTAGTACGTACTGGTTCGGAGAAAAGAACATGAGGAATTAATTTAGTACCGCCCCCCCCCCCCTGGATTATTGCTGGCAGTGGATGTGTGTAATTGGCCTGTTTTACGATGTTGTATGCTGAACGTTCGAAATATCAGACGATGCCTATTTCTAGGTGTGGAATAAGCTGAGTCACTTGGTGTCGCCATGTTGGTATTATTGTTGAATAAGTAACAGGGAATTAGGAAATCCGATGACCGCGTGGTCTGAATAGTTGGCGTGACATTCATGCCCGGTCGTACAAAAATTGACAGAACATCGTTGAGCGTAGAAAATGTTCAAATTTGAAGAGGGACTTTTATTTTAATTTTTTTTCCATTAAAAAAAAAAGAATTTGATATTCGTGTCACCGTGCATCCTTAATATGAAACGACGCGTGAGACCAACTAAATGCAACAATTATGATTTATTGATAATCCATTAGCTTAACATGTTTCGGGCATCATTATGCCCATCTTCAGGAGCGCTAGACCGTATATAACTGCATACGGTTTACAGCATTTAATGTGCTGGCTGGAGTCTTGGGAAGCCGGGAGGCAGGTCGTGTGCACTGTGTAGAGACTTGTTCGACAGTCGAATAACAGTCTCTACACAGTGCACACGACCTGCCTCCCGGCTTCCCAAGACTCCAGCCAGCACATTAAATGCTGTAAACCTTATGCAGTTATATACGGTCTAGCGCTCCTGAAGATGGGCATAATGGTGCCCGAAACATGTTGAGCTAATGGTTGATTAATAAATCATAATTGTGGTATCAAGTTGGTCTCACAAATCATTTCATAAAAAAAATTATGGGGGCAGACGATAAGGAAATGTTGGAGGTATATAATGTATTCTCTTAAATGCTGTTGGGTTGACACACGGTGGCAGCAGTACATTTACACACAAACAATACGCAGAACAACACAATGAAACAGAATACACAGAACGGAACATACATAATAATAAGAATATATAAATATAGCAATAAGAATAAGTGATATACAAATTAAACAGAAGCATACAAAACACACAATCATATATACAATGATACACAGTAGAACCAAAAGAATATGAAAAAAGCATTTAGCGTTCTGAAGATAGCACACAAGTATTCCAGCTGTAAATCCGCACATTGTTTTGTATGAACTTGTCTGGCCAGACGTTTTTCTGTCGATCGTTTCTTCCCCCATACATATTGTCGGCCAATTTGGAACTCTTCGTCAGTATGATCAGGTTGCGGAGTCACTGTATTGTTTTGCGCTACGGGAGGTGACGTCACCTTGGCGTCGAGAAACCTGACCTACCGTGTAAAGATAACTGCCACGTTGTTGGCCTTGTGGCGGCCTCCCACCAAGGCGAGAGCTGGGTTCGAAACCTGAAACTAGAAATTTTTGAACGTTTCCTCTGTCTTTATGAGGGGGGGGGGGGCAGTCTTAATGGAAAAGATTTATAGGAGCAGTAAGCGATGAGAAGTGAAGGACTGGGGTGAAAGCGTGAGTGAATTAGTGATTTAAAAAAAAACAATTACAATAAACTGTACACAGTACTGTCTGGCTTGGGTGTTTTTAACTTCTGTACATGTTGTAAAATTCTAATTTGTCTCGTGTGTATTGTTGCTAGTTTTAAGTTGTCTTTTGTGTAATTGTTGTTGGTTGGCCGTGTGTATTGTTGTAGTTATGTGTGTATTGTTGTACTATGTGTGTATTGCTGTTTTTACTTTAGATGCCGGACTGCTGGCTAGAAGTCAGTATTCGGAAGGTCCTGCGACCGACCATCTCGACACAGGTTTTTCTCAGTTTCCCTGTGCCTAAAAGCAAATGCTTAGACGGTTCCCAACATTCCAAGTTGCCACTACATGCTTCTCATGTAGCCCTCCAGACTTAAATCCAGTAGTAACCAATTTCATGTTTTGTTTACATGTAAAATAACCACTGCCATCGGGTGACAACCCAATTGCAGTAAATAAATATGTTATATTATCCAACACCGTAATCATCACAGATGATAACCCTTGTATTGACTGGGCAACAGTAAAATTTTGATGATATATTAAACGATGCTGTGTGCACATGAAGTCGACCAGTCATTTTTATCAGGTGCCTAGGTTAAGAATGGGTACTGTCAGGCTTCCACTCGCTTGTGTACCGTCATGGCATGCACAGAATTTTCTTCGTCACACAGCTGTCTTTCGACCCGACTGGATTTACAGACGTATTGTCTTTCGACGCCTTCTGTTTGATTTGTTGACCGTCTACCGATGACTCGAGCGATTTACGGAATTGTATGTTAGCTACAAAGTGATGGGTAGGTAACTCGGTTTGAAGTTGACTTGGGTAATACCGTTCAGTTCCCGTGCTTTGAGTCTTGCGGGGCGAGGAAATGGGGAAAGATGAGGGAAATGAAAGGCGCTGGGTACGAGACTAGTACCTATATTATGCCACGAGATGTCAGTGACATCTGTTCTCCTCACCCAGTATGGTTCGGGTGATAAAATCGAGAAGAATGAGATTGGCGGGGCATGTAGCGCGTATGTGGGAGAGGCTTGTACGGGGTTTTGGTGGGGAAACCTGAGGGAAAGAGACCACTAGGGAGACCCAGGCGTAGATGGGAGGATAATATTAAGATGGATCTTCTGGAAGTGTGTTGTAGGGGTATGGACTGGATCGAGCTGGCTCAGGATATGGACAGGTGGTGGGCTCTTGTGACTGCGGTAATGAACCTTCGAGTTCCATAAAATGCGAGGAATTTTCTTGACTAGCGGGAAACCTGTTGGCTTCTCAAGAAGGACTCTGCTCAATGGAGTAAGTAGTAAGTAAGAAAGATGTTAGTGAAAAGTACCAGCCTCAAATACATCGGCCGCTAGAGCATTGGGAAATGGCACGGTCACTGTAATGCAATTGGAAAATGTTTTTGGACAGATAGTAGTTGTTGAGTCTTATACCTCCCCGCATGTCGAATGCCCTCCCCCTCCTGCCCGTATTTCTTAAATACCTTTCTAATCTCTTGTTACGAGAACTGACCGGAGAGGCAAGTGTTCGTGGGGGAAACGTGTTGGTGCGTGTGGGGGCTTGGAATACGGGAGGGATATAAGAGGATAACATTAATATGAGTTTTGGGGGAAAAGCCGTGAGGATGGGACGTATATGGTAACGGCTCATCCCCCAAGCCAGGTTTATGTTATTAGCGGTTTGGAAATACATCATACTGTGCCTGTTTCGAGCATGTATGGTCATTTGCGGGGTTTATGGGGTGTGCGTATTTTCTGTTAAGTGTACCAAGGGAAGAGTAATTATTACGGAGATGCGCGAATCCTTCCACCTGTCCGATCCCTGATTTCTTACCTCGTACACACAGATTAGTACATGTAGGCTCCGGATGAACCTTTAGTAAATTGTTTTGTGCGTCAGGTTTTTGAAAGTCACTTCATAGGGTAGGGTAAAGGTAAAGTTCACCCTAGAACAGGCCACGAAGACCCAGAGGGGTAGTAGAGGTATAGCTCTACTCTTTTTCCAACCTCGGCGCTAGATGGGGTGGGTAGTCAACGCCGCGCCCCGACCGCTTTACCCATGAGAAAGAGACCCGGTACCCATTATGTAGGAGGCTGGTTGGGCCCCAGGGCCTGTCTCGACGGGTGCGGAAACTCTTGTCCCCCCCAGCGGGGTTCGATCCCCGGACCCTCCAACCTGTAGCGAGTCGCTATACCGACAGCTATCCCGGCCCACACGGCATTGAGTGATATGTTGGCAAAACCGAGCAGTTGGAAGATATGTTTTAGACTTTTCTTGTGGAAAGTAACGGTCAGGATAGCCGGGCTTTGATTTTTTGCATGGCTGGGACGTCACAAGACAAAATATTTTAACTTTTCGAAAAATAATGAACTTGTGAGGCGGGTGGAAAAAGTCTCCATTAATCGTAAAGGTATCTGAGATTTTGTAGGCTGACATCCCTGCAAAGTTTAGAACTGTTATCGTGGTGAAAGTACGCTGAACTGTAAAATAGAAAATAACGCAAAGCAGTCCCATTACAGGCCTGGACAGGCCCACAGGGTTCTTAGGAAGTTAAGGTTCCCAGATTTCGTACCAACGGCACAGGATGGTGGTAAGGTTATCAGCCTTACGCACCGGCCGCCTTTACCCCCAGGAAGTACTCCTGGTACTCATTTCTGTTACAGGCTGAGTCGACCCCAGAGCCATAGTGCGATCGGAAGGATTTTATGTCAATAAAAAAATCCACTGACACCAGCTGGGATCGAACCAGCGACCTTCCGATTTGTAGCACAGCACCTTAACCGCTGTGCTACCGCGGTTAAATAGAAATTAATCTTGCAAAATAGATTAGTTTCATACTTTCACTGTTGCACCGTGCATGTTGATTCAATTTACTTTATTTTTTACCAACTTATGCACTTGTGTATCAGTTAATATTAATGCTGATACATTAAAATATTAAAAGATAAACTATAAAATTATTTTTAAAAAACTCCGACATGTTTCGGTTATTTTTAAAAAACCATCTTCAGGGAGTTGAAACAGTAATATCAGATAACAAGTAACGTTAGTAGGCACACGAGACTCCCTGAAGATGGTTTTTAAAAAATAACCGAAACATGTCGGAGTTTTAAATAATTTTATAGTTTATCTTTTAATATTTTAATGTACCAGCATTAATATTAACTGATATACAAGTGCATAAGTTGGTAAAAAATAAAGTGAAGTAGATTAGTTTCGTGTTGATAATAATACTGGAAGTTACCGCTTTTAAGAATGGTTTCGTATAGAGCAGTACTTGCTGTTTTTTGACTCGCTGGTGAAGAGGTAAGCTAGTAAGGGCGGAAGCACGTCTCACGCAACACCAAGATACAGCCATATAAAAAACGCGTGCATTGACAGACTGAATGTTCTTCCAACAGGGTTGAATGTTTTTTGAAAGGTGTATAACACTGCCTTGCCGTTTGGAGGCGAGCCCAGCAGCGACCAGACCGTGCCGACTGCAGCTGTGTAGAGTGGTAGAGAGCTCAGATAGCAAGTTACCTGGTTACTGCTGTAGCTTCCTGAATACAGGTCGCAAAGCGAGTAGCATTTCCCCATAAGGTTAATGGTGGCCGGCGGCCCGACAGGGATATGACCAAAACGAATTAGAAACCAACATTTATTGCCTGAAACGAAATATGCTATCAACAGAAACAGACTGTTACGTGTGCTGAAAAAATACAAAAATATTGACTGGGAAAGCAAATATTGTTGGTGCGTCTCCATTTATCGTGGTATAAACGATTTCGGGGCATTGATTTTTTTTCGTAACGTCTCGGATAAAGGAGTTCATGGTCGAGAGTCGAGCCAGGTAGAGGGAATTTTTCATTGACATAATCCTTCCTGTCCCACTATGGCCTTGGGGTTGACTTAGCCTCTAATAGAAATGAGTAAAGTGTAAAGCAGTCCCGTTACAGGCCCGGAGTGGACCAGAGGGTTCCAGGAAGTTAAGTTTCCAAGAATTCGTGACAACGGCACAGGATGGTGGTAGGTTGTCAGCCTTACGCACCAGCCGCCTTTACCCCCAGGAAATACTCCTGGTACTCATTTCTGTTAGAGGCTGAGTCGACACCAGGGCCATAGTGCGATCGGAAGAATTTTATGTCAATGAAAATTCCACTGACACTAGTTAGGATCGAACCAGCGACTTTCCTATTTGTAGCACAGCACCTTAACCACTGAGCTACCGCGGTCCCTTCGATATAAGTAAATTTTAATATTAAAGCTGAATAATATTGGTAATAGATTATTATTATTATTATTATTATTATTGGATTCGTTTTTAACGTGATATATTATTGGCCTGAGAGATGATGCTACTCAGAAACTGGAGCCACAAGCTGAATAAGGAAAGAAAGAGTCAGACGCAGTTTCGGATTTGTCGCAGCACAGAATCTAATAAAATGGCCAAGGGCTTCATTCGAGAAACTGGAACAGTTATAGTGAAGATAAAGAAAGACGTCCAAGACGGTGGCATTATCTGAACACGTAAACAAAAGAGAGGAAGATGGCGGGATGTTTGAAGTTACTGAGATAAGCAGATGTCAGTGTGGACACTTAGACACCACTGCAATTTCAAGCAAGGAGTTGTTGGATCAGTTTTGTAATATGCAATGTCGCCTTTGGTCTTAATGTGCATTAATGCAGTTGCGTATTTAAACAGACACAACAACACCCTAGATTCTGATGATAAATAAGCTGCAGTTATGCAGATAGGATTACATATGCATGATATCTATTAGAATAAGAATTATCTGACACGAAATAAAATTGTATGGAATGTGCAAACAGAAGGGGAAAAAAATACTGGAAGCAAAATGAAATAAACATCGTCAGCATACACGTTGCCCTCAAGCCGTGTTGTTGGTGAGAATATGAAACATAAGGTATCAAACACGGGACAATTGTTACGATATACTTATTTCTTAATTTTTTGTTAATTGCTTTAAAGATAAGAGATACTTTAATTTATGGTAAAGCAATCAATCATTCTCTTATTCGCGTTGAATTGTTTAGTCTTTCAAAGTACAGGCTACTGAGAAGTGTAATCGCAGATTCTAACAGTAACAACGAGAAGTTGGTCACAGAGTCAGTAAATTAAATTAGTATGTAAATTGAGACACTTCACAGAGCTTCAAAATATAAACCAACTACAGCCGATGCCACTTCATCGTAGTTACGCCAGTGAAACGTAATTTAATTTGAGCTACATGCAGCTGGGGGTTCCAGAACGCCAGGCGTGTGTAGTAGAAATCGATTTCTATCAGTGTCACTCGATTTAAACTGAGACATTATGAGATAATTCTTAGTCACTGATTCTGTGTCCCGTAGGTTGTTACAGTAAACCCTGAAATTCATTACTACACATTCTTTTTAGTAGAAGTCAGAAACTCCAAGAAGAGTACACAAAATCTGGATGCTGTAATGTGAACTGTAGATTACTGCACTTGTTGGTGGACACCTGAATCTAATGTGACAGTTATTACGAATTAATGTTTTTGCTACTGATATCAGCGATAGATACGTTAGCTATTAGTACAAAAATCTCTATTTTCGTTGCGTATGTTTGTTGCTGATTTCAATGAAGGATACGTTAACTATCTGTACACGGAACTCTCTATTTTGTTGCTAATGTTTGCTGCTGGTTTCAGGGAAGTTGCCTTAGCTCTTACTGTGCAAATGATTTACAAGTGCTGCAAAAATGAAACTACTCAAAGAACACCTAAAAAACGGAAAACTACACGTTGACCTACATAAGTGTCCAACATCCGACCGTTCCATTAGTGTACACACAACAATACTGCTTTTATAATTTTATATTTCACATTTATACAAAATGAAAGCATTTTTTAACCTTTAAATTTATATATATATATATATATATATAAATTCTCTTCCTGTACATACGTCTATAGGTTTTGATGTTTTGCTGACCGTACATCTCAGTATATTTATCTCAGTAATTAACCAACTTGATGCACAAAATTTTTGTTTTACAATAAGTTTATTTCATGCCTCTACATGTTTCGAGCACATTTGCTCATCATCTGGTATCATCACACCTATACACCTATAGGTGTGATGATACCAGAGGCTGTGTAATGCAAATTTGACCTCCTGATGATGAGCAGATGTGCTCGAAACATGTAGAGGCATGAAATAAACTTATTGTAAAACAAAAATTTTGTGCATCAAGTTGGTTAATTACTGAGATAAATAGTGTTTAGTTTTCTTGTATCTGATACCCTTCTTTATATTTATGTACGCTTGTAATGTATTTTGATGAGAAATGGAAATCTCCGTCTTGAAAACTGCAGTTCTAAAATTTCTATATTTTTGTTGTTGGACGAGGCCTGATGATGGTTCGAAGCCAGAGCCCAAATTAGTCGCCTACAAAATAATTTTAACGTTTGTTGTATATGGCGGACAGTGAATGACTATAGTTTGTGTTCTGATATACAAAAGGGGGTGTCTCATATAATTGTTTTTATGAAGTCAGCTTTCTGTTGTGAAATTATGTTGTGTAGCTTTTTACATATGGACGAAGTTCCCTCCGGAATGTTGGTGCTTCCCTAGAAAGTAACACACTCGTATTCCCGAAGGAAAAGGCCTTTTTTGTAGCTGCAATGGTTGCTGGGGCAAGTAGAAGAAAATAACTTGTAATCAAATCGTCAGAACAGTTAATAGTGCCAAGAATTAAACTGTAGCTAAATTGAAATTATTACTGCAGTTGGAGGTCGCTGCTGCCATGTTACATTGGTTTAGCGGAAAGTTACCGAAGTTTCGGCGTAACTTACTGCACCTGTCTTCAGAGTAGCAGACATTTGTTACAGTCTACGTTTTATATTTGTATATATCTCATGACGTCATTTAGCAGTTGCATTTTCTTTAATATTTGCCATTCAGTTTTATGATTGCTTATTAATTTATCTTTCGGTTGGTCATTGCCGTAACAGGAAATCATGTGAAATTTTGAATACGAACCCTACAGAATGCTAGTTATAATTTACTATAGCGTAGCCTAACATATCACACCATTAGGCTTAAATCTGAACAACAATATGGGATATTTATCGGTAATAATTAAAACTAACAAAAACTGCGAGTGACTAGCGGAGGTGTGGTGACAATTAGTTTTCCCTGAAATATTAAATACCAGTTAGGTTTTCTAACTACAGTTCGGGGTTAGACAACATTTGTACTTAATTATATTTCTTACTACCAAATAGCAATTATGTCTGCCTGTGCTTAGAAGTTTAGAGTCTTCACGAAAAAAATATTTTACAGTAACGAATTTTGGGGTTTTGCGTTAGTTGGCTGGCATTGTGGACAGAGGCTACGTGAGCGGGCTTAAGGAATTAGAGACCTGGCAATGAAATTTAGCAAACTGTGCACAGAGTAACGCACAACATTTTGTGTTTCGTATTATTTACTCATAATTTAACCACATGAAATACGTAATTATTTCTTACGGTGTCAAAACGACTTTGCCAATATCTCCAGTAAGTCTGTGGTTTATTAAGAATGAGATGTAATATGCTTGAAGATAGTTAACGTAGAATGCTAATTTGGACAGCTAACAGACGTGAGGACTGTTGTCGCTAAGTAACGTTAAACATCTGTGAGGTTGGTATTTCAGTGCTTTTACTGTCAGAAAGTTGGCGGTTTTCTATAAGTTCTAAAGTTTACCGCTTCCTCTGGCTTTTTTTTTCTATTCCTCCCTAGATTCCTACGGTTTCTCCGTTAACTGATAAAACATACAAACGTAATTAATTTTCAGACCACGCGGGATTACAGCCCTGGAGACCAACTTATTAATGTCCATTGCTTTTCCAAACCCAAATATTATACGTTACATGTTGTTCTTGAGGCTGCTTATCGTCTGAAGTGGGTCTCTGGAGAAGGCAGTGGCTGCTTGTTCTGCAAGTTATGATGGATCTGACAGCGCCTGAAGCGTGATCCGTTTGCTGACAAGGAGCAGATTTCCGTGTACATCCACCGTTGATAAACGCTCCCACAATTCACTTTTTTCATCAGTGAAACATTATTGGACACTGGGCTGCACCCGAGAATTGATTTAGTTGGGAATATTTAAAATGTATAAGTTCAACGTGACTTTACAGCGTAAACGAAGGACGAATTCAATCCTTCCCCCACTTCGCACGAGATATCTTGATTGCTCACGACATTTTCTGTTCTAAGCTGAATGGTTTTGCAAATTGAGGTCAGTGAAAGTAACATATCCGTTTGTCAGTATATGACAACATAAGATATTTCAGAGTATCCCATCTTATTTCCCTGGTTGCAAGCCTCCAACCGGCAGTGATAATTCTGGAGTATGGCACCACCTCTTACGTATATCCGTGCAATTCTATGGGCTGACTTTCATCTTAGGAAATGAAAATTTATTTCTGTGTTCGTTAAATAATTTACGACATTTGTCAACCCTCAGTGTTGGTCGTTGCCATTTGCAAACAAGTAGTAGAATTTGTTGTTCATTTTAAAGTTTAAAATATCGAGCATAAGAATTGTATTTGCATTTGTTGGTTGACTGTAATTACATGAGACCTCATTCCTTTCTGTGTCCATCCACGGCTTTCAGAGTATGTTGGAAAATCGCCACGAGCAGAACCACAGCCCGATCTGTGCAGTTAGACGTAGCACCTGACAATAAAGCCACGTGAATAATTTTACGCTCAAATTCTCTTTTCGTGTTGAAATAAAAAGAAAAACATTAAAAAAACATCCTGTGTTCAAGAAAGACCTGCGTTTCTGGTGGACGATATTGTATTGACAGGTTTTATTCTTACTTTAGACCAGGTAATTTTTAAATCCTGTCAGGGAATCTTGCATTGGATACAAAGCGGTCACTCCCTAATTTTTCTCTGAATTTCCATCGTTTGAAAAATTTGATCATTGTGCTGATTTTTGTAATTTGTAGTACTGGAAAAGTAGAATTTTTAGGTTCTGAGACACGTAATTCTCCCGATTAATCCCATTACTTGTCTCTCTTTTCTTTGTGGTGTATATCTGTATACGGATATTGTAAGTAGGCCAATTTTAGACTACAGTACCTACCATGAAATGTACGAATAATGGTAAATTGCAACTGCAGGGTTTGTGAAGGAAGTTTTCATGGTTTGGGGTGATGTAGAATTCGCCTGAAGGGACTGAGAAGAACCAAACATTTCGCTCAGAACAACTAATGTAGTCGAGTATATTCCGAAGCCTTGTCTCCACACCGACATGCTTGGTCGTCCCATTACTAACATTAATAATATTGTGGCTTTAATTACGCTCTCTTCTCGTCTTTAACAATTAAATTGTACCTATTTTTAAACTTTTGCTCTTTGCTTTTTTGTTTCTCAGTTATCAATTATCTCACATTGGACTCCACATTTCTCTCACTTTTCACTGTGGTCCCAACGGGCGCCATTAGAGTGACGGCCGGTGGTCGTCGCGGTCAGATGGAGCCTCTGCTATTTATCCTATTCATAAAATGTCGACAACAGTACCGAAAAAGTATACTTGTTTGCCATCAAATGTCCGGACATGCACATGTTTTGGGTATCGACCGTCACTAGTTTTTATCTTTCATTCGTCTTTTTTCATGCAGTAGATATATCGTGCAAAATGTCGGAACGTGAACAGAAGCATTGAAGGGCTTCAATGTTGCGCTGTTCGGGATTATTTTTAGTCCCTCGTTAGGACAGAGGATCCTTCTAAAGGGGTAAATGTCGAGTGTAACTGCTATTCATTGGCTTGCTACAGCTGAAACAGATTCATGGAAGCTATGCATTACAGTGGCTTTATACAAGCGATACGTACGTAGGGGCCGCGTAGTGTTTTGTTACAACAATCTACTGCTGGAAGGATGATTGTTGTTCAGTTATGCTTCACATTATTTTGTGAAAACTGTTTAATATTTCATTTTATAAATTTATGGATTTAAATATTTAATTCCAGCGAATTTAACGTATTAAGAGATTTCTGTAGCCTATCTAATTTGAATATTAATGTAATCATATATAAAATTATGTACTGTTTTAATCAGGTGCAAAGAGTGTGTTCAAAACAGGTGTCAGGGAGAGTAATTGGACCTTAAAGAGAAATAAGTAACGAAAGAACAATAAAAACTCGTTTTGTGACGAGTTTTGTAATTTTTTTTCTCCTGTGTTGTGAGGTTGGTGAAATCAAGGACGATGGGCTGAACAGGACTGCTATCGTGAATGGCAGAGGTGACAATCCTGTTTAAAATTTCATTCCAAAAATCTGAAAACCTATGAGTAGTTGGGATGGTAATATTAAAGTGTATATTAAAATATATCAGTGCTAGTTTGAGTAATGGTACTTTTTAGATATTCTCTGACATCTTTTTTAAGTCATTCGAATATAATAAACATTTTCGCAAAGTAAGACATTTTTATTTAGAACTTTGCTAAAGTTTATATTTAAAACTTTACGTAATTTTATGAACTACAGGGTGTTCGGTACGGGCCATCTAAATATTTACCCAGCAGCTTCGAACGTAATTGAATATTGGCTTATTTAATGACACTTTTCCAGCACCCTGTACTATATATTATCGAAGGGTGTTTGGAAAGGTTAGCCGCCTTGTACTATAGTAATACTTTAAATGTTAATGTTACTTTATCTACCGCCAGTTTTAACGTGCCAAAATTCTACGTTTTGGGAACAGAGCGCATTTATGTGTTTTGTGTGGTTGTCAAAACAGCAGCATTAAATCATCGGTTTTGATAAACCGTGAGGATAGCGTTTACAGCGCGGTACGAACTGAGTGTTCAACTATATTTCGGGTTCATTTCAGTTTTCCAAAGACTTAAAACGCTTGTGCATAGCAAGTTTCAGCGACGCTGCTTCACGATTCGTCAGTGTATACTTATGTATTTCCATGAACGCGCGCTGCCGAAATAACAGTGTCTGTGGCATGAGCACAGTGCCGCTGAAACTGCTATACACAATGACTAGCGTTTTGCTGGCTGCTGGTAGAATCTAATTCTGCGGCCCTGCTATTGGAGAGACACTGGGAACAATCGCGCCTTCTCCGTGACGCACTTTCTAAAAGACCTGCTCGTAAAGGGAGCTTTGTTTGTCGTGTCAACTGGTTATACTGGACTCTTTTCAAAATATTGATTCATTTAATACGGTAACTGAATAATGAAATAGAGCGATTATCTTCTTTTATACGTGTGAAAATCCTCATGGTGCTGACAGACGGAAGGTAACAGTAAAGTGGCGAATACTGCAAAATGAACATGTTCATGTGGAGGATGGGTGGGACATGTGGAAGGCATGGGGGTGAAATGAAAATGTGTTGAAGTCCTTCGTGTGGAAAGCTGAGGAGAGAGACCACTTAGAAGACCTGTGTGTAAATGGTAGAATAATATTGTAACGGATTTTAAAGGAACTCGCTGGAGCGCACGGACTGAATCATTCTGGCTCAGGACAGAGGCAAGTGACTAAAACTTGTGAATACGGCAAAGAACGTTCGGGGTCTATAAAATTTTTTGAATTTCTTGGAATTAATATAAGGTCAAAGTCTCCGAATTTAATTTTTTGTGCTTTTTAGTACTGCGTGTTAATTCGAAATTACCCTCCACAAACATACCATTCTTTGTTGCGTGCCACCTAATTTATGACACTTCAGTGTACTGAATTGTTTGTTTAAATTGGTAAGGAGATCTTGGCGGGTTTTATTACCACAGTTTAATGAACTTGATGTGAAGATGTGGGGTCTGGATTTATGTTTGTATTCTACTTTACAACCGTAGAATTTCTGTGACACCGCTCTCAAGAGCGCTTGTAGAAAGATCGCGTTCCACAGCCGCTATTTTGTGTGGCCTTGCATGTACTGTACAAAGCGTAATGAAAGTTGTAACCATTTCTTTCAGACATATAACGTTACGCATTCTTTTGTAATATACTTTGAGAAATAATTTTTTAACATTCCAAAGTTTAATGTAAATCTCTCCATTTGCTCCAAATATGCGTTCATTGTGGCGCTCTTTCCGACAAAGACAATAGTTAATGGAATCGAAAGAGTAAACAGAATGGGTGGAAAAAGCCACAACGGCAGGTAACGGCAGCGCCGCTCGCTGAAATAGCTGTTGTCTGCGATGTTGGCCCTACCGTAAGCAGCGTCACAAAAAACGCGTGTGGAAAAGAGGCGTTTGTTTGGGTCCATTTCCATATAACTCTCTATAAATTCTTACATTCTTGGTCAACCCAATGTAGGCCTGACAGGCTGAAAACAGTTGTTGAATTAACGCTGGAATAAAGGGTTGAATTTACTGTGGTTCCTATTGGCCAAAACATAGCGGGAATGAATCTTCTTAAGATCAAATGCGTCTCTTTGCTACTGGCACTCTGTTGTTCGTCCTAATGTAACAACTGCACAACTGCTGAAGTAATTATTGTGAACTTCGATACCTGGAAGTTACACTAAAATATTTTAACGCCTTAAAATGTGTGCTGGCATTAGACACAACGAAACACTCTTCATCTAAAGATCTATTGCGCCGTGCGCCCAATTTGAGCATAACTCGTCAACTTCTGTCACAGCGCAAAATAATTCGAATGAATTTTACAGATAAATGACATACACTGGGTGTCTAAGACTACAGTGTACGGTACACTTCTTCCGGACATCGTGCGGCTTCGGTAGCAATTAAAGAAAAGTGAGCGAACACAGTAGGATTCTTCATTTCAGAACTTATCAGTACAATGTGGTCCATATCCAATTAACCGAAAACATTTTCTTGTATTTATCTGAGTGTTCGGAGCTCAACCTGCTCTCATATGTCAGTCAGTTCGTCAAGAGGCACAACAACGTTCTGAGATGTGCCTGAACTTGCGAGGATCTCATTACGTGTAACTTATTGTAAAGTCAGTAAGCAATAAAGGAAGTAACAGCTTAAGTTATTTTACGGTTATGAAGTGGTTAGCTTAATTGTTGACCACTCTGTGTATGTATGTAAATATTGGTGATTGTTAAGGTAAAAGCCAGGTATATTTCATCCTAGGACAGGCCACGAAGCCGCAGAGAGGGAGTAGATGTAAAGATCTACCCTTTCTTTAACATTGGCGCTGGATGGGGTGGGTGGTCAACACCACACCTCGGCCGTTTTACCCCCGGGAAGGACCCGGTAACCATTGTACAGGGGCTGGGTGGACCCCAGGGTAGATCCATTCAGGTGTGGAAAATCTCGCCCCCCCCCCCACTGGGATTCCATCTCCGAACCGTCCAGCCCGTAGCGAGGCGCTAAACCTACTGAGCTATCCCGGCCCACATTGCTGATTGCATATTCATTCCAAAATCGACAGTGATTTTTCGGTCATACGTGGGACTTCCTCCCACCTGACTGTGTATATCAACATGTAGACGTGTAACTGAAGATAGTGTACAAATCTGCTAGAACCGGTGGTTTATTAGCATTTTAAATCTGTTTCTGTGGAAGTAACGAAAGAAAGGAGCGAGATCACCAGATATGGAAACCTGTGCCGTCATTCCTTAAATACGTTTCATCAGTAACTAGGGTGAAACGAAATACATTCCAGTTACGAAACGAGGCAATTATAGCGGTCTTGTCAGGGAAGACAATCCAGTTTACTTACGCGGATAACTCTGGAGAGAAATGTAACTGAACTGGAATGATACCTTGCGATTCGTTTTCACCGATAACCGCTGATCCAATCGTGGATCTAACGCTATTTTGGCTGGTCAGCGAGCCTTTTTAATTTCCTGAACGATGCAGATAACATACTTGGTCTTGTGTTCACGGCTGTGTGGATGCTGAATCTGATCGGAATGGCCGTCTTTCGGTTGGACAAATCTCAAGAGATTCGTAGCAGGAAACGACTTCAAGTCAACTAAAAATTGTGGGTGGCACACTGCATGTGGCGACAGAAACGTATAAGCGGCAGAGAATTGAACTTCCTCTTTCCTAGTGGCGTTGCTGCACGTCAGAGACGTACTGTATGTGTTAGTAGTAATCAATTGACACACGATTTAGGCACAACAGTAGCAGATGTATGAAGTTTTTGTGCTCTTTACGCCGTTTTACACAGATACATTCTTTACGGGAAGGTTAAACAAGGCATAAAACATTGTAGTTTTAAAATTGAATGGAAAGAAGGACTTCGGAGGTCTTGGTGTAGACGTAGAGAATAATATTCAAACTTAATTTTAAAGGATAAGAGAATGTGAGGTGAACTGGCTCCGAATGTAGTTCTTGAAGTGTTTTGTTATCGTTTCTATCAGTTGGTAAAATTATTTAGCTTCGTTGTCGAATGAAATATGATTGTGGAACATTGGTGGATTGGTACTGATTGGAGAAAACGGATGTATTCAGACACCAACCTGTTCCACTGCACTTGTGCCCATCACAAATACAGCGTGGACTGCGTTGGGATTAAACCTCGGTCTTCACAACGAGAGGGAGCAAGCGGTGGTGAATTTGGTTGAAGCATTGCGCTCAAAGCCGGAAGGTCGCGGGATGGTGTCTTTGGAATTTTTCATTGCCTTAATCCTTCCGGCCGCACTGCGACCCTGGGGTCGACTCATCCTCTAACAAATGAATACCAGGAATATCTTGTAGGGGTAAAGGCGGTCTGTGTGTAGGGCTGACAACCTTTATGTGCCGTTTGTATGGAAATCTGGAAGCCTCAACCTTCTGGAAGCCTCAGGGTCTGCCGAGGCCTTTGCAGGGATTGCTATACTTTCTTTACCTTCACGATGAAAAGCCGGCGATGAACTAGCTGATCCTTAGCATGAGGAATCAGAGTAGATTTCATCTCGTGTAAAGATGGCGATTCAATTCTGTATTGCTTGAAATGTGGACAGTTCTTCGAATAGAAGAGGGACTGCTACTTTGTCAAAATGTGACTTTCTCCGTTGGATTCATCGGTCTAGTTAGCTGTTCATTTCTTTGACATTTTTATGGTTGCCAGTATTCTGAATTTCGGTTTGGGTGACATAGCAAGAGACTTGAATTTTGGATAGATTACATCATTTAACTTTTCATTAACCTTGTTGTTATTGCTTTACCATTATGTTTTACGATTTTATGTCCGACCATTTGCCGTCTGACTGGTGCCGGAAGTCGGATAATGGCGAAGGATGGAGAACCGGAACGTCGTACAAGTTCCGATAGTCCAGTGGGCACATTGGGGGAGAGCGACTGTCTGCCTTCTTTATTCATTTAGAAAGTAAGAATGTGGAAGAAAGCAGTTATGTCCTTCTGTAAGGTACGCACAATATTTGCCTGCAGAGAATGACGGTACGTACAGAAATGAGGCCTTCAGTCTTTTGCGGTATTGCACAGTGTTTATTGTTTGTTACCGACGTTTCGGCACATCTTATCTGTCACACCCTGAAGAGTCAAGCTGTCGAAGAATAATAATTTTTGAGCAGCTTTACTCTTGCAGGTAGAAACTATAGGCTGTTCCGAAACCTCAGTAAATAACTGCCAGTTATCTTAGTAATTGACCAACTTAACGCACAAATTCTTGTTTTATAACAATTTTATTATATTCCTCTACATGTTTCGAGCACACAGTGCTCGAAACATGTAGAGGAATATAATAAAATTGTTATAAAACAAGAATTTGTGCATTAAGTTGATCTATTACTAAGATTATATAGAGATGCACCGTCAGCAAAACATCAAACCTGCCAGTCAACTTCGCAATATCCCACAAGTGCGAAAACCCATTTATGCGGAGGCTGAAGCCTGTAGTTACGCATGTGAAGAAATGTTTAGTACATATTAACAAGAAAACTTCCAACATACTGATTTCAGTGACGTTACGACACTGATATATAGATGACAGCGAGTTGGTTGCGATAAATCGAGTCTGAGACCTAGTGGATAAGTTTCATCAATATCAGAGCCCAGACTTCTTAACGTCTGCGCATGCATGAGCCACCACCATTAGATAGCACCAAATAAATACTTTTAATGGTCCCTAATATATCTAAATACCTCATATCTAATTTATTAGTGTTTAAAGTTTTGTGCATTTTCGTCACATGCTGTATGTTAGAAAAAGTTGTCTTTAGGTCCACATGAAAATAGCTTTAGCGTAATCTTCATATATAATTAAACAATCTGACCAAGTCTGTAAGTCAGCTTGCTAATGACAACACTGGCTTCATTTATTTTAATTTCCCGCCATCATTATTTTCAGAACCAAGTAGGAATTGGTAACTACTAATTTGACGAAATATTCCAGAGCTCACGTGACTCGATTTCTGGAAGTTTGCAGATTATGTTGGTGTTTCTAGAGTTTATAAAACTGAATTTGTTTGGACATTACACTTCGAACTGATACAATATTTTCTTGTTTATATTCGAGTCCTAGAGGTTCGTTTTATCTCTTACTAACATCATTCTTCCCTTGTCCTAAAACCACCTGGTAGTTTGTTAATTAAAAAAAGAGTTTATTTTAGTCCAACTTTGACTTGAAGCCCTGAAATATTTCAGCCGCAACGATGGTTTAAACGTACGTATCGTGTTAGCGCCCAGAAAAAGCGCTCACAGACGTCGAATAGACCGGCATATAATATTTCTCACTTTCAAGTTTCATTGTAAAATCTCTTGCATTGTAACGACAAATTTTTGGTACCTTAATATTTTGTACCAAATAACTTTAGATCGGTAGGAGAATGTCAACAAACGTTAGGATGAAAATTATCTCACTAATTTATAATTTTCTACAGTCAATAACTTTCCCAACATTGAGATGGAAGAAACATCAGGGCCACTGAATGTGGGATCTTGACTTTTTTTGTGGCAATATTTTTTATACAGTTAGGAGAATTTTTTTATGCCTAGAACAGCACAGGCATATACAGTTTATCTTGCGAGAGAATTGTAAAATGCAGTGTGACGGCCGTCGAATATGGACACTGGAAAGTGGCGTAGCAAAGGGAGTAGAAATTTAGAAAACTAGGGCTTTTGCGGCGTTTAAAGCCTTTTAGGCGCATAATTAATCTTAATTATCGTTGAAGATCCAGTTTCTATCGCCTGGTGGAAGTACTGGCCCTCCATTAACAAAGGTTACCAGCTTGTGATGTGTAGGTACATAGTCACTGTAGGTACATAGACACTGTAGGTACATAGTCACTGTAGGTACATAGTCATTGTAGGTACATAGACACTGTAGGTACATAGACACTGTAGGTACATAGTCACTGTAAGTACATAGACACTGTAGGTACATAGTCACTGTAGGTACATAGTCACTGTAGGTACATAGACACTGTAGGTACATAGACACTGTAGGTACATAGACACTGTAAGTACATAGTCATTGTAGGTAAATAGACACTGTTGGTACATAGTCACTGTAGGTACATAGTCACTGTAGGTACATAGACACTGTAGGTACATAATCACTGTTAAATTAGTCAGAAACATAGGAAATTTAAGTGTTGTTGTGTGGACGAAATATAGAGTATTCGAATTCTGTAGAGGACCGAACACTGTGGTGTGAAGTGCTAAGCACCCATAACCTTTCTGCAATGAGAAACTTCACACGCGACAAATCTTTCGGCCCGCCTACAGGGACCGGAGGAATCTGTCATCCCCCAGTAACACGAACTTCTTTCCCCAGGTCACATTTCTTAATTCAACACAGGAACAATTTCATTTTCTATCATTGTTACCTTCTACATTTTCGTTTCCTCACATTTCCTTTTTCCTTTCTTCTCATACCTGTTCTTCATCATTTTTCAGAATACTTACCGTTTTGCCCTTAGCTGACACTGTAGAAGCTGCGAAAAGTAAGAGGAGTGGCGAGAATTTTAAGATGAGTGTAAAAAAGAGAAAGAAATGCATCAATTGAGCGTGCAGAGAGAAGACGTTAACTTGTGTGGAGCGGACTGAAACCTTCAAATAAAGAACCTGCGGCTACTTAATGGTGCCTGACCATACAATAAGCGATCACAACAAAAAGCTGCACTCCGAGTGGAATTCATCATTCTGACAAACCATAACGTCACATTGGAACTCACGTCCTGCTACTGGGCAGCTGCACAACCTTGTTACGCTCCATATTGTGAATTGATTTCACAACATTCACGGGCATTTGTTTCTTATTGAGTATCTATTTCGGTCCAATCTTAATTTTCTTGAAATAATTTCCTCTCTTTATTTTGGGCTAGCTCCTCCGGTATAGGTATCGGACTGCGGCATGGTTGCATGCTGTCTGTGTGGACAGAGATCCATCCTTTCGGCACCGCGTCAGGACATGCTCCACAAGTCGATCGAGTTTCCTGTGCAATGTGCATCGAATTATACGCCTGACGAAAAAAGCGGCCGGAGCGTGACGATAACCAGCAGTGGAGCTCTACCTCCATTCCCTTGCACCTATTTTTGGCTCGATGCTTATTGATGCAGAGGGCAGTTATGCTGTTCTGTCTCGTCTTCGTTTCCTGTATGTATACCTCAACTTCCTCTTTCCTTTTACTTTGATTCTTATCCTCAATTTTTATTGCTATCCATATCCGTTTCGAGTCTGATTCATCTAGTCGGAACGATTTTGTATCTTTATTCCTGACATGTACCTCATGACTCCTGTGCATGGTAAGTGCGTCATAAACTCAACACAGAACGACAGTATCTAAACTATTACACTTGCTAAAGTAACAAAATTTCACTTTTCAATTGAAAATTCAATCGCGTAGAAAGCGAATAAATATTCCCATTTCATACTTTGTACTTCAAATTTGTGATACTTTGTACTTCAAATTTGTGGACAATTTTCGTAATTATAATCGTTATACTGGGCTTAAACTGTTCTCACTTATCCTCGTTTTGACTCATTTCCCTATCTGAACTTTACGTTTCTGATTTACTTTGATATTTTCAGGACACACATATTCATTAGCAATAGAAGATATTTGCTTAGATTTCTGATGTCTTTTCGTCAAGCTTCATGGCAGATAGGCATATTCGTTTTCTTTAACACTACTTAAGTCCCATATGTTTCTTATCCAACTGCACAAGTCATTATATACGAACTACTAGTCGTTGAGCGTCTCTAGAAACTACCTTACTTTAATTGTTCTGTCTCACCAAGAGCCAGCAACGGTACTCAGCTGGATGTTGTCAGTCCACATACTCGTACTGTCTCTCAACATTTTGAAGACGTATTTTAAATTTATTCTCCAGTCTTTTCCAGAGTCTTGTACATGGGTTTCCGCTTAGGATTCCTGACCAAAATTTCGTATGGACATTTTGTTTTTCGGAATCACGATACTTTTTCCACTCATTTCTTCTTGGTTTTATCATAGGCCGTTTTATGAGTAATAAAAACTATGAAGCGCCTTATTATGCAATTTTCTGCAGTAATTTTACTTCCAATTTTTGTTCTGCCACATATGGGCAAAATCTCCCATCTATTAATCCTTCCTCAACGTAAAATATCAACTTTTGCTCCTGCAAAGAACAAAGCAAAATATTAGGCATACAGTTGTGTATATATTAATCTTTAAATTTTCAGGTAACAAGCGGAAGACTAAGTAACAATGTTTCCCCTTAAAACCTGCTTTTAATCTGTTCGTCGACGCAATTTGCACGTCTTACTAACACTTCTTAGCCTCCCTCACAATTGTCCCTTACCCAAGACATTGAATGTTCGTGTGTATTAGTGCATAATAAAACGTCCATCCAAGATTTAATTATTAAGTGACTATGGTATAAACCACTGTATAAGTAAAGGAGAACCATGAGTAAAGCAGGACCGCCTATTTCTGTATGATATCCTATTCAAAATTCATATAAGAACTTTACGGTATATTGCGCACTTATCACCGAAGACGGAAAGACAGCGAGTTATTTCGCTATTGATAATGGACAGGAAAATAAAATTTGTTATTATTGCCCTTCTACGTTCCTTGTCTCATCACCAAGTCAAATATCAAGGCCAGTAATTTTCCTATATACGACAGGGCAAGTGCATATCAATGTCATATTTTGGTGTAAGATAACGCATAAGATAGGAAGAAGACAAGCCTTCCTTAAAAATGCAAGGAATCATAGCTGATCCCCAAGTCAGTAAAAACAATACTTACACATTCGATGCTGCTGTTCTTCCGAATTTCGAATTTGAGGAAACTTACATGCTTTTAGAAAATTTGTGTAAAATTTTGGTAAGATCAACAGACGCAGGTTGAGAGCTGTATAGAAGGCACGTAGTAAAGGAGGGACGTAAGGAAGGAAAGCGGACGCCAAATCAAGAAGAACTTGAAGAAAGATGAGATGAGGGAAGGGCTGGAGTTTTGAGACATAAATAGAACCAGACCTTGCTCGAGGACATGAGAAGGAAGGAGAGGGAGTGAGAAGGAAGGTGTCTTTGTAATCCAATTGTAGAGAGGATGAAAAGCTGCGCCTGTAGTGGCCAGTGATAGCAGGAGGAGAGAAGATGAATAAGACGCTAGTGGTCACCAAAGCACGACACAAAGGCGTCGTGATTGAGGCTCTGTATGTTTGTGTTTCGTCCAACCCAGGTCGTCTTCAGGGAGTAGCGTTACAAATAGTACCTCATTTTGTCACCCCACGCCACTAAACCCCTACGTTTTTACGAAACCTTAGATACGTGCTTCTACTGTGACTGGTCCAAAGGAACTGATGAATACTTCGTTATAGATATACGTCTGTGTGAACATGGACTGCGGCATGCATGATTTAGTGCTAGAGTACTACCCATACTCCGTACTTTGTTCAAGCTTATTCCTGGAGATGTAATTCTGCTAAAATTTCTTCCGGCTGCTATGCTTTTTAAAACATCTCTGTAACTTTAAATTCATTTATCTCAGTATTTAACCAATTTGATGCGCAAAATTTGTTTCACAATAAGTTTTATTTCATGCCTCTACATGTTTCGAGCACATGTGCTCATCATCAGGAGGTCAAAATTGCATTACACAGCCTCTGGTATAATCACAGGTGTGATGATACCAGAGGCTGTGTAATGCAATTTTGACCTCCTGATGATGAGCACATGTGCTCGAAGCTTGTAGAGGCATTAAATAAAACTTATTGTGAAACAAATTTTGTACATCAAGTTGGTTAAATACTGAGATAAATATACTGAGATGCACGGTCAGCAAAACGTCAAAATTTAAATTTATGTTTCGCCTTAAGTAATGCCGTTTATTCTTTACGTAACGAAGCTGTTTCAGATTTAATGGTGCATATTGTTAAATGAAGATAAAATGGCTAGGTAAGGCATGTGCATAAGTAAGTTGTGGTTTATGCAAAACTACTGCATAGAAATACAGCTGTCGTGAATGAAAAACCGACGAAGACTCTAAGTCAGGATATTCAAATTTGTCCGGCCGTCATTCCAACCGAATTCAATTCCACAGGTACAGAAACATTGACCAACCAAGCGATGTTAATAGATTCATTTAGGTAGAAGTTAAATTTATTAATGTACTGAATCAGTGACAGTGTAATGTTATGAGTTACATGACATGTACAGAGTTCTCCATCTCGGCGTCAGTTGTGTTTGGCCAGTTTCACGGTCTCGCCCCTTTATTCAAGGAGAAACGGAACCCGATACCCTTTTAATTAGAAGCTCTGAACCCCAAATAGACTTCTCAGTGCAGCCATAAGAGCCGGCATCTTCATTCTTGCTGTATCTCGAGCAGGCCTTGTGCCGCAACACTCGTTTGTCTGTGGATACAATACAATATATTTACCGTGCTGTCTTGTGAAATGGGGATTTAGAATACATTTGCGTTAAGAGTGAAGAGCAGTGGCAAATTTAGATTGTATTCTGGGATCTTACACTGTGCAGTGTGGTTCTTCCGACGTTTCGGAAGATCATTATATCTTCATCTTTAGGGTTACTGAAGGGTTCACAGAATCCACCTGAACCAAACACGAAAGACCGTAAATTGAACAACAGTCTTCATGGAAACCTGAAAATTTGTATAAGGAAGAATAGTGCTTGAGTCAAGCTCTGAGTCGGAAAGGAAAATGCAGGGCACTTCAGTATATTCCTTGTCTTTAAAGAGGTTCAGCGTAGATAATTCAGGATCATGAGATAAAATAATATCATTCTGCGTTTCTATCTACAAGAAAGGACTTGGTGAACGTAATGGAGTATGCCTGTTTACTAGTGTTAAAAGACCCGACGTTTCAATTGGTGTTTTTACTCTAACAGCACAACTACAGGTCTACAGAAATGCATCTGTAACATTCAGGGTTAATTATTTCATCCATATTGGGTGTAAATCCTTCGTGGTAACACATAATAGGGGATTATTAAGTTATATTTACGCGTGACCTTTGCTGATACCTGCAAAGACATACGTCACGTCCCAAACGAGAATCATCTTGTTTTATAATGTTGTTTCGTAGCTCGTATGAAGTTGAATCAAGTACAGAATTCAATTTTAAATGCCATGTGAGATGAGAAAATATTCATGCGCATTGAACTAGACGGGCCAGAGAGGAAGCTGGTATTGTTTCGACATCTCCTTGGAAGAACTCATGGAAGATTTCAGGAGGAATACCTTTTGCTTCAGGCGATATTTAAGCTTATTATTTGCATATAAAGCCGAACCGTGTTAGACGTTAATATAACGTCTTTGGTTTGATGGAAGTATGGTTTTATAGGGTAAAATTGTCTTGGGAAAATGTCAAATAGATCTTCAGGTAGAATGGGCGTAACACATCACTGAAAGATGAGTGGGTGGTGGTGAGTAATGAGACTGACGCTCCGGCTGCTGCGTGTCAAGGAATTGTATGTCGGCATCCATTCATTGGGATTCCGAGTGGGCCATAATTGACTCAAATGTCGTAAAATAATTCCTTGACCCGTGTTATTAGACCATTTGTTTTTAACCTGGTTCCAAGTCATTACTTAGAGAACCACAATATGCGTAATTGTTAATCATATAAAACCAAGTGATATCTACTTGTCCCACTTGCATGAACATTAACTCTGCTCTTAGAACACAAATTGCCTGTGTGTTCTTATAATAAAACCAACTATATGCACTAATATCTCACAAATCTATTTTTGGAATAAAACTCTACATGTTTCGGACAGTTCCTCTGTCCATCATCAAGAGTTTTTCACTGTACACACAGCAACGGTATATGTTATAAAGGTTTGCTGACAGCTTGCGAGCAGGATCAGGACGGAATCTGTCCCTATGTATCCACCATGCGATATTTTTTGAAGATAAAAGAGGAAATTGGGTCAGAATCCAAGGAACATCTTATGTTGCCAGTATGATTCTTTGTACAAAAAACATGAGATTCTTCCTACATCTGTAAAGTTTGTCACACCTACGCTACGTAACGTTTCCTACGCACTTCCGCTTCTCTGCTGACTAGCAAGTAATGTCCGCCAGGAAGTCCGTCAGTACGTGTGGAACAACTGGAGAGCCGCTGAACGAATTTTTGTAGCATGTGATGCCAGGGGGTTTCCATCTATAGTTTTTCGATCTGCTTACGTATCTATCAAAAGCTAACAATAACGACGGTCATTTTAAAGGACAGCCTAGCACAAGTTTCTGCCAGTGTCTTGAACATAACTTGAGCTTACGTCGCTAGATACTGATCAGAGAATACAGTGTTCTAAACCAAAGTTACAGAGTAAACTGAAATGCCTATCGTGTATCACATGATCTTCCACACGTCATGTTTTTCGAAATAATTAAATACAAGCAGCGAAAATTGTTACACTCTGCTTGCATTTCGTAACAGTCCTACAGAATATGACCTCCTTGAACCTGACACCTTGTACTTTCGTACATTGACACCGACGTTTGGGCAAGCCTGCTGCCTCCATCCTCATAGTTATTGAGTTACCTCCGTGTCTAGCTGGTTGTAACACTAAATCTGAGTGTGGAGGCAGTACGTTACTCCGAACCATCGGATTCAACCTACGATCTTAACGCTGCATCAAAACCAGAATGTATGTTATCTGAAAAATTTCCACTGTGGTAGCCTCCAGAACCTAAGCTTTGTCGAATTTAAGACGAGAGCAGAAAGAGATGAGAATGAGCCTGAACCTTACGTTACATTTATTTCTTCATAAAAAAAGGTGTTAGGTTATATGTTTGCAAGGCAAATAGAAATATTCACATGAATGTGTGTTATTTTATTTACCGTTGTGCTGATAAGTCCTTAGCCCGACCGGGAAGGAAACAAACTCGGAAGAATGTCATGGACGCGCGCGATTTCAACAACATCAGGACGCATGCTGTCATCAGGGTTTTTTTCCTGCAAGGCAGGACGCCGAAGGAAATTCACGCCATTCTGACAGAAATATTAACTTGTTTCCTTCCTTGTCGGGCTAAGGACTTACCAGCACACCTGTATACGTAGATATTTGCATGTAATAAATTGTGTATATAAAAGCTACAAAATATTATTTTATTTTTAGTTTTTAGGTCCATATGATACGTATATTTTTTAGTGAAATTCATTACCCAGGGAAAGTAAACGTACGCAGGGGCACATCTTCTTATTTAGTAACATTTAGTATATAATGGAACACAACTCTAAAAGTGACACATAAACAAAATTTCCTTCAGCACGTCTGTAGATCAGGATTTTTTTAATAGTGGTGCAAATTCTTTATGCATTTGGGGTAAATTTGCATTAACAATTAAGATGATCGAAATTTCCAATGCTGCTGTTAAGACAGAAAGCGATCTTGGAGGGAAAGTGGCTGTCTGCTGTTCATCATGTAAGGCTGCAGCGGTATATGGCTGAATATAAATTGCACACCGCTCAAAATATCCAGTATATTTTAAGTTACATATTTACCCCAAACAAAAACAAACTGCTCATATCCTCATGACAGCAGATCAGAGAGTGTTGTGTGTCACGGCTGCGATTAGTTGACCCCTGTGTGTATGTGTGTGACTGTTTCGGTGCGCGTTAATGTTTTTAAACGGTTGACTGATGTGTAATTACATCTGTTGCAGAGGGAACTATTCCGATAGATAGTACGGTAGTTCCCTTTGCGCCGCGGTTAATTACATATCCCTAGGCTGTGCTTCATGTTAGCCACAGTTTTAAAGTACAGGATTTTTCTCACCTTCCGGTCACCAAAAATTCTGATAGTGCTGCGTGTTTAACCTGAACTCACGCCACAGAGGAGCTGCCAAAAATCACACTTGAGTGATGCGTCAAAACTGTAACTTCCCCTTAGAATCTACTGTGACTAGACTTGAAATATTTTGATGAGATCTAAGTTCTCCTGGGATGTTAAGCAGCAGCAAGAGGTACTTAACTACTGACCGTTCGAAGCAACGTATCTCTCCCATTTCAAGGGCCAGGCAATCCAATAATTTTTTTGGACTGCCTGGTCCTTACAAACACGCCGGTAATTAACAACTCTTCATCGCTGCGTTACCTCCATTGAGAGCGAAGGTCTTATTTACACCATGGAGGAAGGGTGAAATCACGCGTGGTACAGTTCATGGTGAAGCTACTATATGTAATGTGTAGAGATTTGAAAAATTCTCGTTTATTTTCACGTTCGTAACGAAAAACGCAAAATGTTCTTATTTTTTTTATCATCCACGTTACTATGTCTAAATGTAACGAATCTGTAACAAAAATTAAAGAGGCTAAATTTTTTGTATATTTGTAAGTTTCTTCATCACTTACACCGTAAGTATTGGCTGAGTTCTGAGTGTTTGCGAGCCCGTATTTGTGTGTGCGTACGCGTAGTCATATATTTACCAACACATACACGTGTAGTATATATGTACGGAGTTCCGGAACTATTTTACGTTCATTGAATTGTTTGTACAATCAGGTACAAGAAATTAATTCCTTCTTTCTCTGTTTCACACCACCAAATGCATTTTCAGTGCCGACTTTCCACAATTTTCACTGCAACGAAATTCCACATAAGGAGTCGTTAAAAACGAGTTACAGTTCCGTTTATTTTCAGGAAGAGAGCGGCACATGTACATAACATTTTCATATACACAGTTACGCAGTTTTTTTTAACGGACTTCTCTTTGTGTAGTTTAGATTAATAATGTGTTGACATAACATTCTGTACTAAGAAGAATGATGAATTACTGCACGTATGAATGTGCAGCGTGGTATGACACAAACTGTGAACTGCAACCGTTTTAGTACTAATTTTTGACGAGGAATAAAAAATGAAGCGTCGGTGCGAACGCGTAAAACTGTTCATCAGTACCAGGTATTGGAAATGTGTTTTAGGGAATATTTGAACGAAATATGTAAATGGGTTTTATCGTACGCATCAGTAAAAAAAATCTGCACTGTGTACTTGTAGTTCCACTGCGTTCTAGCAACGAAAATATAATCGAGTTTAGGTTTTACTGAACTTTACAAAATCTATCTGTGTTTGACGGTGTAGTACGAACCTCACATCGATCATAGTATTTACATTCGAGGCACCAACCAGTCAAATATTATACACAACAGTAATTGGTCTTTATTCTAAGAACCATTGCGAACACATGAACACATTATTTAGGCAAAATTTAGAACTCTTTAATATCAAACCTGGAGGTACACAGAGTTGTTTTAAAGCTTTAAGTGGTTAATATTATTGTATTATAGCATATTGCACGTAATGAAAATCTTTGTTCTCAAATAATGTCCAAATTTCATACCTTTACCATTTTATGTACTGAACCTTTCACCAGAAATCCTTAATTACATCGTATCCGACGGTTCGACTAATGTGTCACAGATTGAAAAGCAGAGTTTATTTTTGCAGAGATGGCATGGAATAAGAACAAAGTTTACAGCCTTCCGGAAACATTGCCTATTGATTGGTAATTTGTTACTGACTTTTCCGAGAGCTGGCTACCCTCATTTTTGGGCCAGTTTGAGCAGAGTGTGTTGCTTACAGAATAAGGACAAATCTCACAGCAAAACCAAGGCACTGTTCTGCCCCCGTAATATAATTGCCGCTGTTCAAGTTTCGTATTCATCTATGCAGGCTATATTGTTGTGCCTAATCCATGATTCTCTTCATCACAGATGTCCGTTACTTCGTGTGGCTATATTTGCTTACAGAAATAACCCTTAAAATTGGCTTCAACTTCCATAAGTTAGGGATTTGTAAACTCAGTGTCTGTATAGTTCTGTTTCTGCTCTCTTGATTGTCATTGCCAAAGTAGGTAAGTCAAATATAATTAAATAAATACGGCTTTTTTTGATACTTATTTTTGGTTATCATTATTTTTTGTTATCATTTCGTATACGCTAAAATATATTAAATCGTCGAAATATTTTGCGCTGTGTTGGATTTTGGGCATTTAAACTCACGGTAACATAAAGGTCTTTTTATACTACAGTTATTTGTTAGCTGCTGAATTCTTTCAAATGTGTCTTCAGTTTTGACATCCATTCTGACTTTCGTTGGTGATAGTTCTTACGTAACATCCAAAATATATGAAAGTAAAATATTTTTGTTTTTAATTATTCATTGTTATTTTTTATTAATGACTGTATTGTGCACTTTACTGTTTTGCCTAGTTTCCTCTGTGATTTAAATAATTTTAATTTTTGCTTCTCTCCTTCATTTACTATTGGGTTGCTGAATTACGTGTATGAAGTTCACAGTTTCGATGAGGCTGGATAAACTGGGCTCCTTAGTAAAGCGATACTATGATTACAGCGGTCTAAGTATTTTTATTTTTAGAAAAGCAGGAATGATTGTGTAGCAAAAGGCAAAATTTTAGATTTGTGCAGTTTGTTTGATACAGTTGTGGAATACATCTTTAACAATTCAATACCGACAGAAAATCTGCGTCTAGAAGCACACAAAAATGTTGACTCTACTATAAACAGGGCCTGCATTAACATTTAGTTCAGAAACCAGACGGCAGCACACCAGAAACGCCAAGAACACAAAGTACTCTAACCTTTATAATGCATTTTATATACATGGGTCCGTGCATCGTGAATCGAATTAAATAATTTTCCAACAAGATGCGACTTATTCCGTTTATTACACTTCTGTAGGCAGCTCTACATGCTGAAGACCCGAAACATGTAGATCTGCCTACAGAAATGTAATAAATTTAATAAGTTGCATCTTGTTGGAAAATGATTAAATTCTTTACAATGTACTTTCAAATGTAGTGACTATTTGAAATTTACATACTTGTATTAATGTCTTCGTGCAATAAGGGAATATTTTAATCATAAACTTAGTTATTGGGCTTATTGTTGCACCGTGCATTTCGTAGAATCACTTTAATATCAACCAACAAATGCACTTACATAAAATTTCACATTAAAACACGCACAACACCCTCTCAATATAACGGAATTATTTTGTGAGTTTTTTTAAAATGACTTTAGCAAGGAACAACGTAGCTCCCTGAGGATGATCTTAGGATCGAAACATGTCGGAGCGATTTTAAGTGTTTTAATCTGAAGTTTTATATAAGTTCATTTGTTGGTTGATAATTAAAGTGTTTAGGTATTAGGCGTTATAGCATAAGGATTTTGAATATGTAGACGATTCAAAAGATTGGAGAAAAAAAAACAGTAATTATATAAATATATGTACGTGTTATTTTGTATGTTACAGTGCTTTTGTGTTTAAGTTGTAATGACGTTTTTGATAAAAGAGACAGCGTTGCACAAGGCACTTTACGTTCCCGACTCATGTAGCGTGCATTTGTTTTCAGTCACAGATACGCTGATTTTTTAGAAGTCTGAATATGATCGCTCTTTTATTCTTAGCGTAAAATTAGTAAATGTCGCAGCTATGTATTGAGTGTTAAGACAAAATTTGTATCATGCCAAAAGCTCTTATTTATGTATGTTTTAGTACACTCGTGTCTGCAGTAAATGGGTAGAAATTCTAAATGGAAATGCAGAATCGCAGAATATCATCAACTTTTTTGTACCTGATTTTAAATTGGAATGCAAGAAAAGTAATTTGATTGAATTACAAGAGACATATACGTGATTGTTTATGTGGTTTGCTAGTTTGTTAGGTAGTCGTTTAGGTGGTTAGTTAAATATTTGGTTAATCTGATGTGTGGTTGACCGTGCATAGTAATTCAGTATGGATAAGAACCAATTGGATGTCACTTTTGTGTTATCCTCTATTTTTCCTTTACAAGTTGCTCAACATGTTTCGGGCAACCACGTGCCCATCTTCAGGAGCTGACGACTGCGTAGTGTTATCGCGACGTGTTGGTGTTGTGCTGTAACAATGAGTGGTATTATCCAGATGTGTCTATCTGTGTGGGTCAATATTGACCCACACAGTGATATCTAGTTGGTTTCTTATCCATACTGAATACTAGGTTAGTTTAACTTTAATGTGTTGTATGATGATCAAGTCAATATGAAAATATACTTGTAGTTACTGTTGAACTTCTTTGACAGATAATGGGGAACCAAGTAACGAAGGTTTGCTGAAGACCAATATTTTCGAGAGACAAGGCAATGAAGCATGAAATTGTTTCCCCGCTAGAAGTAGAACAAAAATGGGACAACTTGTGTGTAATGAAGTTGAAACAACCGTTATGAGGTTATTTCTGTATGAAGTTGAGCCCATTGACTTTGCTACTGCTACTGCGGCTGTGCAGGGCAGGACGAATGAGGACGAGGATGAGAAAAAGGAGAAGAGAAGGAGGATGAAGAAGCAGAAATCGACAGCTAACTACTTCTGCATAATTGCGAACTACTGACAATAGCGTTAATTTCTTAGCCCAAAGACGTTACGTGAATGAATGGCTGGTGATCACCTAATGACACCTCCTTGAGTTCCTGTCACTATTCTGGTTTAGAGGAAATATTAGCAGCAAAACTGAAAAGAATATCTTCTCTCTACTCTTGGGTCTGTCTTGCGTTTCAGCGTACATTCTTGTTAGTTTGTGTGTCTAAAATATGTGTTTTCTCTGCTTTAGGTATATCACCGGGTCAGATTAGATGCGGGATCACTGTGTATGCGAGTAGCTATTTACTGTCCTAGAGTTACAGATTTGATAATCTAAATAAAAGAAATAAAAGAACCGTACTAAAACTACAAACCTTCAGGGATGTAATGAAATCAAGCCTAATATCTAACCTCGATATACATACTCAAATTATACAGCAAGCACCAATTTTATTTTTTGTGTACCCGCAACTATGCTGTAGATAGGGACCAAGAACTGTGTGTTTTATTTTAAACAATTTCAGCTTCTTTGCGTTCTTTACGTTTACTTTCATTAATGGTAACCCATTAAAACTCAGGGGTGTCTCAGTGTTCCACCACATGTAACCCTTTCCTCACGCAGAGTGTGTGAATTTGTATCGTCAGAATCTCGCAATAAGCAGTGTTCGTTTCTTGAAACGGCGTTACTGGATTGGTCTATATATTGCAGCCACACTACTAGACTGTTCTGTGTGACGTGTAAGCAGCTTCAAATATCGACCAATGGCTTCGTTATGCCAGTCTGTCCTCCACCTCATATCACCGCATGGAAAACGAATTTGTGTGAAAAATAATATGGGGATTTTTTTTTTACTAAAATATGTAGATATGTTGCAGTTTTGGTTAAAATCGACTAACAAACCGGACTCTGCATGAAGACCCACCTAAATCATGACAAGTTTGGTTACGAGAGTTACCATGGTTACCAGTGCCCCTAAGGCTGCTATGTTTACCTTAACTGCCGTGGTCGCTGGGATATTAACGTTACCATATGTTTTGTAGTTACCATTATTACGCCGGTTACCAGGGTTAACAACGTTTCTTTGTTGCCTTGGCTATGCGCTGGCGTCAGAAGTGTTTCGCTGTGCGGACGTTTCCTAGTTTCATTGTTGCTTAGGAGTGATATACATAATGGATTTTGGATGCCATGTAGTTCGGTAGATAAGCACCTTATGTTTTAGAGAACCTGCTGCCATCTACAGGGTATAATTACAGAATATATGGCGGCTGTTGTGTCCGAAGCGTATCCGTTCAACAGATTATACGGCGCCTTATGTCAGAAGATCGTAACCTGAAAGTATTACAGGTATGAGCCGCATAACGACGTTTCTCTCAGCGACGGACCCTATATACGACAATGGTCCCATAAGATTATAATATTACTGTATAATATTATAATTCCGCTGTTTTACAACTGCCTACAATATTCAGTACAATAACATGCTGTACAGGTTTGTAGTCTTGGAACAATAGGCTATATGGTATAGCCTATTGCTCCAAGACTACAACGACGAAATCGCCTAACGACGCATTTCTCAGAACGTAACCCCGTCGTTAAGCGAGCATATCTGTATTCTGCGTGGTTTCAGATTACGGTGACGCTTCGGCTTATATGTATGGTGTGTGTGTGTGTGTATGTATGTATATATATATATATATATATTTGTGTCTGTGTGTGTGTGTGTATATATATATGTATATATACATATATATAATTGTGTGCGCGTGTATATATATATATATACAGGGTGTTTCACGACTTTAGGGCATAGCTGCAGGAGGTGATTTCCTAGGCCTTTGTGATCAAAAAAGTTCATATAAACATGTGTCCGATTTTGGACGGTTACGGAGTTATGACCGT
>Ga0123352_10001028_pt1 | contig 35972 bp, 17 predicted proteins | sample TergutLab28metaG_FD_89700 | JGI IMG/M metagenome (GOLD analysis project Ga0123352, IMG submission 89700) | Labiotermes labralis P1 segment gut microbial communities from Petit-Saut dam, French Guiana - Lab288 P1 | ecosystem: Host-associated > Arthropoda: Insects > Digestive system > Gut ... | reverse complement strand
GCCAGGTCTCCAGACTTAAGCCCACTGGATTATTGTGTGTGGGGATGGATGAAAGAACTAGTTTACAGTGAGAAGTTGGAAACGCGAAATGCATTGCTCGGTCGCCGTCCAAAATCGGACACCTGTTTATATGAACCTTTTTGATCACAAAGACCTAGGAAATCACCTCCTGCAGTTATGCCCTAAAGTCGTGAAACACCCTGTATATGTGTATATATATATATATATATATACATATACATATAAAGGTAAAGTTACCCCGTTACAGGCCCGGTGTGGCCAGAGGGTGGGTAGAGTTACAGCTCTACTCTTCCACTGCCGCGGCACTAGAAGGGAGTGAGTGGTTAGCAGCACGCCCCGGCCGCACTTTACCCCCGGGAAAGACCTGGTACCCATTTTACAGGAGGCTGAGTGGGCCCCAGGACCGGTCTGGACGGGTGGAAAATCTCGCCTCCACCAGGATTCGATCCCGGACCGTCCAGGCCGTAGTCAGTCGCTATACCGACTGAGCTACCCGGTCCACACACACACACACACACACATATATATATATATGTGTGTGTGTGTGTGTGTGTGTGTGTTTGTAATATAAGAGAGACCTCTTTCGGGTTTACTATTACTTTCCTTTATACCCATTATTGTGTTGTTTCGCCTGAGAATGGTCTTTGTTGGGGCCGAAACAGGGAGCGCATTTGTGTAGGTAACAATATTTATTGACAATAAATTTGTCATGATTAATTTTAATTGTACAGTAATATGACACAATGCTTGCTCGACAATAACTACACATAAGGCAAAACGCAGGTTAAGCTATAAGTTTAGAAATTCAACATATGTCGAATTCGTGCTTAAGTCAAGTGTGTCAAACCTTTTTATGGCAAAGGGCCACATCCGTCAACATAGGATAGTTCGCGGGCTGCAAGTGTATAACTCACAATAAGTGGCACACCAGAATCGCCGGTATAAGTAAAACCTACCTCACAACGTTAAATGAAACAGTAGTAATACGATAATATATCTGCAGGACTAAAAATCTACACCAACGTAAATAGTTTTCATGAGTGACGCCAGAACTCCTTGTTCATCGCCTACAAAAACTACCTTAACGGAAGACCCATAATCTTCCACGTCTTTCCACACAAAATTTCAGAGCCCTGGCTTTAAGTAGAGCTGCCTAATGGCAGCTTCCACATCGTGAAGTCACATGACCTTCAGCTGGTCTTACTGATGATAAGAAAAAATTTGCAATGTCCATATTTACGGCGCGCGTGGACTGAGGAAAACCATGAAAACCTGACGGCAGTCGGTGCAGGAATGAGGTTCAAACAGGAGACCTCCCGGACATGTCAGATATGGTCCATCTTGAGCCAATCTGGAGGGCAATTTCAGACTATGAAGGTAGCGTGCCTTTGGTAGCATAATGCTTATATCAAGATCCCCTGACATTCGATAATGGGTCAAAATAGTGTTAGAGGGAACAGACGCATACGGAAGCACAGGACGGTTCTCGGGCATGGCTATACCACACGCCTCTCTTTTTTTTATAAGGGAATCAAAGCAGGATCACAAAATAATCTATTTTATGTGGTTTCATGGATTACGTTTTTTACAGAACTATGAAAATCGTTTTGGCATATTATTGGACACCTGGGATGGACGATCGACCCATCAAAGGACAAGACAAACAGAAAAAACAAGTAAATACAATCATTGGGTAAGTGGAATTCGAACTGACGATATCAGAGTTCGAGCGGCTTACAACAGAACAGACCTTAGACCAACAGCCACGATGATGGACACTAATGAATATAGTCCGTCAGTACTGAAAAGTCGGTAATGATCATGGCCATGTAAATATTTCTGTTTCAACGTATCATTATTCACCCAGTCAAGATCGGCCACGTCGCCAGTTTTGTAACTGCTGACCAACACTTCATAAGCAGCGCGTATGTATAATCATGTTCGATCTAAAATGACACATGCGCAACTCCTACGGTCAATTGGCTGTCGAAATGGAACTGGAGGTTAAAGAATTTTTATCTCAGCTGGCAATTTGTTACTTTATGTTCCACAAAAATATTAACCCAACAGCAGACTTATACTTCTTTTTCGAAAAGTTGTGAGACTTAATCATTTCAGGGTCCTAAATTTAGTAACGCCAGTTCTGCTTGCACCTCGGTAACTTCGAGCGACCGCCATGTTCCTATACTGACTGCAGGGAATTAAGAAAAGTACAGCGTTGTGGTTGGCTTAAAAGGCGTAAGACTGAAATGGTTGAAAAGTTAAAATGGACAAATACTCATTTCTACAACCTGTTCTAAAATAATTTTATAATTAAGAGCATTCTTAACGAACCAAATTATACAGTTTTGCCAAAGTCGCGCAACCGGAAAAAAGGCACGTCTAAAGAAATTATTGAAGAGTACTGCCAGGCCACGGCTGTTCGAAATGCATACCGTTTTGTTCGATACATCTCAGATACCGACCAGCTACGGAATTCACAACGGTAGCGTTGTTCCAACTTTATGATTCATAATTGTAACACATTATTACGCACCTGCAACAATGAAATGCACAGCCACATTACCGAAATGCAAGAAAACGAAAGGAACGCATATAGAAACACGATAAAACAGATTTAAAGTGCTTTTCAATCGATTACCGTTCCGTAACAAAACGGCATCACATTTTTCTTGTAGGAAAAACGACTTTGGGAATATCTTCTACTTCCGACTCAATACTTTCATTTCCTCAAAGACTGTAAAAATGGCAATGAACCTTCGTGCACCATAAGAGACGCTAAAATTCTTAAATTAATTCAGCTTCGCAATAATTATTCCGCTTCAAGACATTAATCGTCTTCAGAATTACAATACTTGTATTTCACTAGGCATTTCAATGCAAAATCAATTTCAGTACCGGAAATTGCACCTGTGAGAGTACAATGCCAGTTATTAACACGGCTTGTTTAAATAAGCTGTATATAACTGAAATACTCCAAATATATAACAGAATATCTGGAGAAATAAGGAGTTTTTTAAAAAAAACCTCATACTAGGAAAAGCGTTCTAAATTGACTACACTGAATAACACAGCGGGCAAGATTATGTTTTGAAAGTGTAACTATAGGAATAAGGGAAAGAGAAAAAATACTCATAAAAAAACAGAAGTTGCAAATACGAGGTGCCACAGATCATTGCTTTGAGTAGTTGAAGAGACAGAATAGCAATTGAAAATGGACACTGCAGAACTGAGAACAGAATGACAAGAAAGGTAAAGAAACACAAATTAAACTCGAACTAAGACGGAATGCAACACGGCAGAATAACAAAACTAACATACGACTTATATAAGCTCAAACAACACATGGACGGGTGAAGAAGAAAAAAAGGGGACAAAGGACCGGTACTAAAATTCCTGAGCCTCGGAATTCGACTGTAGCATCCAGTGCTGAAGTTAGAACAATAATGATAATGAAGAGAACAGCCCTTAAACAGCACAACTACTCACTTAATGCATATTCCAACAACCAAAAAAAGGTACCGAAATTGCTCAAGGCAGTCACTGGTATTCACCTCCGACGCCACGTGGTGGTGGCTCCACGAATTAAATAGCCGTCCAGCATCGAAATGAGGATGGACGTAGTTTTATGTACTATAAAAACGATCAAAGTAGCCTACAAACCAAATAAGAAATACAAAAGCAAGAAGTTTAAATGAAAGGATTTTATATAGCCTATATGTAGGAGGCCGTAAGATGCCCTTATACTTGTGTTTAGCTCTTAACCTTTCTCGTTATGTAACAATACATTTCACAGCGGCGTTAGTAACGACATTGGTTTGTGACAAATCTTGTACACATCGCCGGACAGAAGCTGTATTTCCTTCGACAGACATAAATATGTCGATATAATGGTCTGCCAACAGTTAACGATACTTGTTATGTTCAATACACATTTTCGAACAAGACAATCACATGAGCCTTGTGGCTGTAAAAAAGTTAAACTCCAGCTACGCTGCACGGTAGCAAATCTTCTTGTCCAATATGAGCTTCAGGTTTTTTTAATTATTACAGTATCAGAAGTGCGTGTTTTGTCTGCAAATATTCGCCTTTTCATTTTCTTCACTGTAACTTCACCAATAACCTATCCTGGTGGCCGCACGGTCTAAGGCCGCTCGCTTGCTGGGATTGCAGGATTTGAATCCCGCCTGGAACATGGATGTATATCTCTTGTGGGTGTTGTGTGGTGTCAGGGCCGATCCGATCCCTCGTCCAGAGGGGTCGAGAGCGCGTGTGTGTGTCTGAATGTGATCATATGTAACAACAACCCTACGCAACTGGGCTGAGTAGGTATAAAGAGGACATGTAGAAAGAAACAAATTTCGTCAATATTCCAACTCAGATCTCAGGTCCGTAAATACTGTCACTCAGCTAGCTAAATGGAATACAGCCCTTCTCGAACAGTTAATGGTTCCTCAGCTGGTTTGAGAACATAATTGCCTGTTCTGTAACCCAATTTTTTTTGCCGTGTTAATAGGGGAAGAGAAATATTACCGCAACAATACATCTCATTACGCAAATTGTCATCAGCAGCTGTTCTATCATATTGCATCTAAGAGTCCGGGACTCTAAACGGTCCGGTGACAACCAGCAACAGAAAACACGATTTCTGCTCTGTATCCGGCAGCTTTTACGTATCAAACAAACGTTCCGCTGGAACCCTCGGGCTAAATTCCAGGACGACGTTTTAGAGTGACCACGCCAACCTTCTCACACGTGCTTTCCGTCTCACGGCTTCTATTCATGTTGTCGACAACCTCTGATGCTCACTGCTTCACAGATAACAACTGATGGCTACAGAAGCTACAAGGCAACCTGTTTTCGACTCACATCTCCATGTATAAACGAAAACATAATCACGACTTGACCAACAATGACGCACTGTCCACCGCTCCGTGATATTCTCAAAAGCAATGAGACCTCAATTATCAAGCCAGGGAACATTAGATACTCCAGTTAAAGGATTGAAGAAGGAAGGGGGCAGATGAGCAGAGCTACAGGAATGAATACCTGTGTGTGGTCCAGTACACAAGATGCAGGCTATTGCAGTAAGGCGGTAAAAGCCCTTTCCTTTCAAAATGGGTACCCTATCATGTGATGTTCCATTATATCTGCACTGCATGGTGTGGTTGGGACGGGACCACGCCGAATTACCGACAGACACAATACAATTACATCAGCGCTTTCATTCCCATCATCTTTCTAACTCCACACAAACAAGATACTTTCCTCTTCGTTGCTTTAGAAGAGGTAGCGAAATAGAAGAATCATCTAAAATAGGGTGGTCACCTGTCCACTACATTCCTCCGTCACTATTCACTGCACTACTTTAGTTCAGTGATTCCCAAAAACGTGGTTCTTTGTACTGCTGTCATTTAACAGATGGTCTACACAGTACTGCAGGAAGCTTTCTGATTCGCTTCTACCAAGAATTAATTGCACGAACGCTTGGCAGTAAAAACAGAAGACACGTTAAACAAAAGTCAACGAACATATCATTACTAATGCTTTGGAGTCTACAGGGTTTCTGATAAGGGCCACTGCAATCAACTTTCTCAAGTGTCAGACTTTACTTCTCGGAATGAGAAAAAAACACTACACAGAGCGATTCCTCTCTCTCTCTCTCTCTCATGTACGTGCTGAGTATAGCCCGCGACAATTAACGTTGGTCAAAGACAAGACAAGTCAAGAAACACACATCCATTATCCGAAAAAACAACCCCCCCCCCCAAACGGCATACTGTCAATAACACATCAGATCCAAACTACACATATATCTTCGGATACATGCGATTTCTGTGTGCGGGAGATTGGCATAGGATATTTCGGATGTGTTTATATTTACCATGCACTCGTACAAGCCCTGGTTATTTGACATTACAACTCTTTACTACTAACTGCGCAGACTGATACGGAAATGCAACTACCCTATGCATTTATCGTTATATTTACTGTATCACTTACAAATCGCATAAGAAGCAAGGCGTATATTAAGTAACAATTTCGGATTTCCTCCAAAAATTCTTGAATTGTAAAAGAACTTGCACCAAAATCAACGATACTAATACACTAACAAAAAATCTAAGCGTAACACTGTTACCATTTCCATGGGTTTAGTGCGTATTAATAATTAAGAATCTTATAGGCGTTTCTTTCGATGCACATATGTGAATATTATTTATGTAAACTCTACATGTGTATAACGTATGAATAATTCACGCAGTTGAAAAATTTAGAACCTTGTACTCTGTGTTACAATGCAACGTAGTCTTATAAGCGGGCTAACTGTCACAGTTTCAGATAAAGCCGTTGCTTCCATATTACAGGACCAAAGATGAAGATGGCAAATTACTATCATGAGTTGGTATCACATAACAAACCTACACGGCGTCATAAAGCATAGTACGACAATCCAGTAGCCATTTTCCTGTTAAGCATGAGACTTGAAGGAATGTTATCATAAAGCGGTCCTGTCATATAATGCGTCAGGAGTTTTAGATTCTATGGAGAAAAGGCGTTAGGCGTGGTTCGGTCACGAGTGCGTATAATTTAATGCAACAAGATACTGCTGATAGAAGCCTACGCATATGGCAAAGCACTGGTATTTCACTAGCAGACCTACTGCCGTGCTGTTGTGATGATGACCAGAAACTATCCACCACATTGATATGGTTTCTGTTCTCACGACTCTATATACAAGATCTGGCATTGAACCTACAAATACGCTTATGTCAGGTATCTCACGATTATTCCAAACTCCCATCAAACGTACTCACAACAAACCATATAGCGTCGTTCCCGAAACATCCTCAATCTTATAGTTATTAAAAAGGATTATTAACTCCCACAACAAAATTATTCCTGTAAGATCTGTGATGTTTACAGCGGTGTTAGTACCGAGCTGTACCAGAGATTCACAGGAACGTACTGCTTCCGTGTACAAGGTTTACTTTCTTAACATGGAGGCATTATATTCCTCCGAAACTCTGGTACCCCCCTAATTAGACCACAACACCGTGCCGAAAAGTAGAGGAACATAACGCGATATTGATCGCCTTTCACGCCCCCCTCTTGTAGACCGACGAGGCACTCCTTATGACACCGTCGACGACATTTCTTCAGGCACAGCTGTATGTTGTACAAAAGTACTGCATGTGAACATTTCCATTTCTCACTCGCACTGACCACCTGCTCTGAAAACGATACGAGTGGGCAACCACCTCACATTTCAGAGCTCAGATGAAGAGAAAAGAATGGGCGGGCATATCCGTTTACGTCCACGACCAGCAGCAAGTATTGGTCCACTGCTCATAACTAGTGAATGAGCATAATGCAGGTGCATCAGACATTTTCTTCGGGTGGCAGAAGATTGTTTGAAATAAAGTTGACTAAATGTAATGAGAAATCCTTCGAACAATGCACTAAACTAATATAACATTTCCTATCAAGCAGTGTAGCCTTAGTGTAATGACATTCTTAAGATAATTACAAGAACTAAAATAATATAACAGCTTTTAGGCGCGTTCGCGAAATTGCGAAAAGCGACTATTAGCTTCGTCATGTCTGTCCGACCGTTCGTCCGCATGGAAAACTCGGCTCCCACTGAAGAGATTTTCACGAAATTTGACATTTGAGTATTTTTCGAAAATCTGTCGAGGAAAAGCAAGGCTCATTAAAATACGACAAGAATAACGGGTACTTTACATGAACACCGATATACATTTATGATCATATCTCGCCCATTTCATCTTAGAATGAGACATGCTGTAGACAAAATTTGTAAAGAAAATCAAAACACACAATTTGTGTTCAATATTTTTTTTTTCGGAAATCGTGTCGTTTATGAGATAACGGGGAAAAGTATTGGAGAGCCGGACAAGCCACCTATGACATACGACGCATGTGCATTGCATGTTAGGTAACTAAGGCTACAGACACACACTCAGAATATGTAATACTTATTGCTTTCCACTGCCGCAATGGTTGCAAGAAAATGCCTCAATGTTACGTTATACGTACGTAATTGCCTGTCTTGTTTATCAAGCAATGTAGCCTTCGGTTAGTGAGATTAATTATTTGTTTTACCACAATTTGTCCACACCTGTACCACATATCATTCTTTCTTGTCTCTGTAATTAACTTTGGAAACAAATTTCAACCTAGAAATTTTACCTATTTCATATTTATTAATCAAATAAACAGCAACGGGACTTCTTTTATTGGTGACTTGGTGACTGCAGCAGGCAAATTAACACTTCGTAACTTAATGTAAATCATATCTTGATATTCTTTTAACATCCTTATAAATAAATTGATGTCGTGATGCAGATGGTAAAAGTATTTCGACAAGTGTGAGTGCAAAGACGCAGGCGTTCGTTGTCAGCTGCAGACTGCTGCTGTTTCGTGTACTATATAGTTGTAGTTGTCTCAGTGTATTAAATAATACAACTTCCTGAATAATAATAATAATAATAATAAATGTACATCTGTCACTATCTACAGACTGAATGATCGTGCCGTGCGTCCTGAAATATCGCGTTCTATTCCCTGAGTGAAGAACCACCCTTCCCATCATACTGACAAAATATCCAGTTACTTAAAAATTAGGCCTATGGTGCCCAGACCGGGACATGAAGTGGTGAGGTCAGAACACTGACGACACGGTGCATGAACAGGTGAAGGGCCAGCTGATCCTCTGACGTATCTGCATACCGCTCTTAGAATAATAAGAATGACAGCTACGAACTATGGGTGGAGAGTTAGAAACACGATAATCGAACCTAAATGGCTAAACATGTTGGTGGATAGGGGTGAAAACAAAGTTACTTCATTCAAGCTGACCAAGTACGATTTTGCAGCCGCGTACCTGAACACCTCGTGTAGTCGTTTTTTATTGGCGGGGATGCAAACATAGAAGAACAGCCGTGTACGAAAACGGATACACATCTCGACTGCCTTGAGCGCTACCTGTACCTCGTGGAAGGAAAAGGTATGATTTTGTAACCTACGACTGGCTGAGGCCGAAAACAGACACACCCTGTATGGGCAGATTCGCTGTAAGGGAGCTCGTATTTCCTTTTGCTCGGGAGTAGGATGCTTCGAATATAATGACGCTGGCTCAGACTAACAGATTTGGTCTATACAGCGTGAAATGAGATTGGAGTGTGATCATAAGCTGTGATTAAGTAAAGACAAGCAAACTATATTCTGAGCTAGAGTGATTAAACAATTCCACACAGGGACCAGCACATGTGAACACAAGCCAGGGAAGACTGTCACGTAAGTAGTCCGGAGGGAGTAGGATCAACCACAACGTCAGTCGAGATAGGTGGGACTCAGTAAAGATCTAAACTAAGGAACTCCACAATACAAATGGCGTTTCCTGTGTACCAACGTACTGCGTACCATTGGCATACGTTTATTAGGCCTATAATTCCTCAAGCAACATCACTGAAATACAGTTTCTTGAGAACACATTTTATGTTACTGTGGACAGAAGCATAGTTATTCACACCCTCGTCTGACAAACAAATTTTATTACGTGGCGAAGCACGATTCCTGGCAAATACTGTTTAGTTATTCTAATGCAACTTAACAGCCTCGCCCGCATATCACACACCGTAATAATAATAATAATATAAACACAATTTAACTAGAGAGCGTTTCGTTTATCTCCCCACCACAACAAAAAATTTCACATCACTGACACAACGACTGCAAGTCTATTAGTAAATTAACGTAACATCACACCATCTGAAGCATTATGGTGTAAATGTGATGTAAACAGGCCGTGGTGAAACGTCTCCGCCAAACAAATAGCTGTTACATAATGTATGGCTGGCATAATTAACTTAAAAGCAAAGGTGAAGGAATTAAAAATACAAGGTGACACATCAGATATATCTAAAGTACAGTGAAATCTTGTCGACGTTGGAAATCGCGGAATTTGCGAACTGCGGTCAATTTTAAAATGGGTGAACGGCTGAATCCGCCCACAACATTCCTAGTTAAGGTAAAAGGTAAAGTTCACCTTAGAACAGGCCACGAAAGCCCAGCGAGGGAGTAGAGGTATAGCTCTACTCTTTCACCTCGGCGCTAGATGGGGTGGGTGGTCAACGCCACGCACCGGCCGCTTTACCCCCGGCAAAGACCTGGTACCCATTGTACAAGAGACTGGGTGGGCCCCAGGGCCGGTCTGGGGGGTGCGGAAAATCTCTCCCCCACAGGGATTCCATCCCCGGACCGCCCAGCCTGTAGCGAGTCGCTATACCGACTACGCGATCCCGGTCCACCCACAACATTCCTAGACAACGAATATTTGACTCCGTGAGGTCTACGTGTAGTTCTACAACACGTCAGAATTAATTTTTATTTCCCGCGCAGACATCATGTTTGGGAGGCCAGATGAATTAACAGCAAAACAGTCCGCTTTAAGATGTGGAGATACAATGAAATACAAGGCGAGATCTGAGGTGCCGACAGTGGTGTTGATAATGTTTCAAGTCTTCACCAACGTTACTCTTGAGCCTGTAGATGGTTTCAAGCTTTCTTGAGCCCGAAGATGGCTACACTACGCTCCTCTGACAAGTCGGTAAATAATTACCAGTCGACGCGGCGTAACATCGTTGTAGGTTCCAACCTTCAGTGAAACACCTTATTTATGGAATTAGGTTCACGTTTTGACAGAAACCAATACTCTTATGACGGCATTCATAATGACAGAGTCGCACAATATTTTTCCTTGTAATTTGCCAATATTCACCACACCGATAAATATCTCAAACGAACATTGCTGAGCTTAACCAAAACCAAACTTAAAGTTAAGCAGGATTTCTTACGTCACAAGCTCTTGAGTTACAAAAGTAGATATAAAGTTCTTCACCCAAATTAGGACTTTGTCCTACACTATCTCCTGCAGACTTCACAGGTACCAACAGTACCCGACAAACAACACTCTAAGATACAATAAGAAACAAATACTAGAAGAAAATATCTATAAAAGTGATTACCAAGCTTATAAAGACCACCAGATACGCGATTTTGTATCTTCGAAAGGGAAAATAACAGAACTAATATGCCAGTGCGTATGTTGCAACACTGGTGTTTACGGGACCTAAATACCAGTCTTGAGATTCTAATTAACTTTTAGTGACAGTCCCAGTCGCAACATAGTACTTCTTAAATTATGTCAGTAATAATTTTAACTTTAATTAATCTTTAAGTAAGTTTATTCTCTGGGCTTCAGTAATTATCGTCTTTAAACACAGGCACAGTTTCAACTCGAACATAATTTCAGAACGCCATCACAAGGCAGTAACTATGTTCGGACGCATGATGATGGTACGACTCTACACTAACATGTAGCATTGCATAAATACAGACCCTATACTGATAATAACGTTGTAAGCTTATTGAAATGTACAGTGGCATTCGGTGGGGACCGCGGTAGCACAGTGGTTAAGGTGCTGTTCTACAAATCGGAAGGTCGCTGGTTCGATTCCAGATAGTGTCATTGGAATCTTCCATTGACACAATCCTTCCGATCGCACTATAGACCTGGGGTCGACTCAGCCTCTAAAAGAAATGAGTACCAGGAGCATTTCCTGGCGGTAAAGGCGGCCGGTGCGTAGGGCTGACAACCTTCCACCATCCTGTGCCGTTGTCATGAAATCTGGGAACCTTAACTTCCTGGAACCCTCTGGGCCACTCCAGGCCTGTAACGGGAATGATTTACCCTTTTTTTTTACATTGGCATTCGATACAGTTCTGTTTCTTGCACGCGGCCGATGCCTAGGGCTGACGACCTTACCACCTTCATGTGCCAACTGTATAGAAATTCTGGAATCCTCAACCTCCTGGAGCCCTGTCCAGGCCTGTACAGGGAATGCTTTACATTTACACTACCAGTAGGAGCTACATACATAAGACACAAACTGAAAATACACGTATATTATTCACAGAATACTGAAGTGCATGTTGATCACTGTGCACAGTTGTTTACAAAGAAGGCAACAAGACAAAAAGTTGTTGCTGTAGCAAAGCAGTTTACAGACCTTCAATACCGCGTATACCAGTGACCCAAGCGGTTAATATACGTACCACCTGGTCTAAAGATTAAAAGTTACAGATTTTGTCCATCACATTTCTGTGTTTCGCACGGTTCTCAGATTAACGGCATACAATTCCCAAAACACCGTTAACTAACGCGTTTCGGTAATGGAGATCCATTATACTTTCTGTGGGGTTGAAATTAGAATTAAATTTTTAAATATCATTTAGAAGCATACCAGGCTTTTGAGGATTAAAAGAAGTTTAAACAGATTTTGTAAGGACATTTACATCCTTCGTTGTGGAATAAGACAGCCAGGTTCATGCGAGAGTTTCGGCCTTCGCAGGCGTGTATCTGAGTTTCCCGTTCTTCTTTGATGAGATGTCGCGTCACGCAACAGAACAAGACAGGCAGTTTATGTATAACGTAACACTGAGGCGCGTTCGTGCAACCATTGTTGCAGTGGAAAAGCAATACGTATTACACAACCTGTGTGTGTGTGTGTGTGTGTGTGTTTGTAGCCTTAGATATCCAGCATGCAATGCGCATGTGCCACATTGTCATCCGTGGCCTGCCCCGCTCTACAAGCGTTTTCCACTTTATCTCATAACCGACACGATTTTCGAAAAAAAATTAATTGAACATAAAATGTGTGTTTTGAGTTTCTCTACAACGTTTATCTGAAACATTTTTCATTCCAAGAAGACTTAACTAAGCGAGATAACAAAAATGTAAATGAAACTTCATGTAAAGTACCCTTTATTCTTGTCCGATTTTAATGAAACCTGAACTTTATCGACAGATTTTCGAAAACATTCAAACATGAAAGTTCATGAAAATTCATCCAGTGGGAGCCGAGTTGTTCCACGCGGACGGACAGACGGACAGACGGACGAATGGATAGACACGACAAAGCAAATAGTCGTTTTTGGCAATTTTGCGAACGCGCCTACAAACGGAATCCTCAGGTTGGTTCACGTTCGATTATTACAAACATTTACACAAGCGAACAAATAAGCAACACCCACAAGTCGCGGCATGAGACTATAAATACTGACGATATATCCCACCAAATTATTATGCAGCCTCGGAGTGCACATATAACATATCTCTCGAGCATGAACTATGTATCACGCTTTCAGGAGCCATATCTGCAAACGCATGAATAGCACTTCAGGCGTGACCTCGGTACAAACATCGGGGCACGAACTAAAGTCATCTATGTGTTGTGGGAACATAAAACCCACGCAACTAAAGATACATATATAAAGATGTGACTACGCATTAGTAAAGCCGTTTCTTGAAAAACATTAGACACGCTAATGGCGAGCAGGGGGGAGAACGTTTTAAGTTTCACATAGAATATGTGATCTTTTCTGAGCACCGTTTGAAACATGGCAATAAAACAGATCTAGGTGTCACACTGATCGATAGGTCTATTATTTACTTTTGTATCGCGTGGTGTTACTTAATTAAAGGCAAAAACATTGAGTCTCTTTTTATCCATGGCTGACTAAGCAAAGAACGGCGTGTCCACTAAGTGCAACAGGATGTAAATGTGCGGTGAATGGTCTTCAACGGGAAACAGGCAGCACAGGCCCATCCCACAGTCCCTGCATTATTTTCTCAGTATTCAGAGCCATTCAGACGGTAAGAACTGCGTACTCTGCCACAACTTCTGAACCCATATTACCCAGTTACACTGTACAATATTATTCGTTTGATGTAGGCTTGACACACCTAACGGTCTGCTAGGTCAGTTTTCTGGGCATTAGCACACTGAAGGCGTACTACTTTCATATTTGATGTAGCATCCAATGATATGAAGCCCCAGATATTTAATACTAATACAGCAGTGGACCACTTCGGTGGTCTGTAGTGACAGGTACTGAATAATGACATGTGTTCCTCCGCAACTACAAGAACAGCAGACTTGCCATGTTACATGTTACGTTTACATGATGGAAATGCTACCTCTCCACCTCTCGGCTGACACTGACAGAACATGCAACAGATGCGTATTCAGGTTGCCTCGCATCGTCATACTCTGTAGTGAGAATTATATAGATTACAGGCAGCATACTGAGATTTAAAGGGGCTCTTTATGTCTTGATCATTATCAGAGTTGCAACTCTTTAGCACATTCACTGCAACATGTCCATACAATCACTTCATAATTGGAAACATATCTGACAGACTCCTTGTTACATCTAAGGAAACAATACAATTGCAGTCTACTACAAGCCCACGTTTGGGCTTCACTACTGTCCATGCAACATCTACCTGCTTTTCTCAATATTTCATTTCCTACCACAGATACAAACGCCAACTTAAACTACTTGTGGCGAACGGAAAGGGTGAGAGGTCCAGGTGCACAGCTAAGCTGAAACAAAAATGGCGGTACGTACTCCTTCGACAGGATCTTCAACGGTATGGGCTCTGGTGAAGAAGTAGGTGTTGCAGACAGGATGATACTTAGAGCACCTACGTACATGATGTTATGATTATCAATATCATCCCTGGAGTACACAGACTGAACAGATGTGATTTATCGTAGTAGGCGACTGCGTGGTGATACAGTTCGGAACTCCGCTTTTCGGCCACAGAAGCAGGGGAAATGTGCAGGCAATTTGCGGTACGATGCGCGGACTATCACCACTGGAAACAGTGGACACGGTGAAGCACAATGAAAACATTTCTTGCAAGAGGCGGTATGAGAACACAGTGGTCTAATAGCACTAGCTAGTAAAGTGCACTGTACCCGTCAGAACAGTAGCGTGTTAAGAAATTACTTCCACAGACGCAGAGCTGAGTCCCGGACAGTGTCTGTACATAAACCCTCGGCAATGCAAGAAAGATAACCGCCCCTAGTAAAAGACGTACAGTGACTGACTGACCTGAAATGGGTGAACTCCTGTCCCCGTCACATAAATAGTGTGTACGATTGAAATGAAATTTGTAAACAAAAAGTGTCTTCGACTTCTATGGCTACTCAGGCAACAGAGAGGTCCTTCTGTCGTTGGTTGACCAGTCTTTCCTAGAGAACATGCACAGCATTCACTGGTTAAAAATAATTAAAACGTCCCTAGGTATAAAGCGCCTTCAGCGACAGACGCAGAAATAATCAGCTGCGGTTTCGATTAACACACTCTAAATTTAAGGTCCAAAAGTTATCAAAATCAAATTTTGGGTTCGTCTAAGCGTACTGCCCAAATGGCCTCGTTTTGCAGAACGAATACCACAACTGTTACAATTTTGAACACAAACAAGTGAGGCTTAAAAACTTACTGGGATTTTTAACAGTTTAGAGTAAAGACTCGCCCACAGTAAATATTTATCATAGACAATTTCAAATCTCATCCCCCTTTTCGCCTACGTACTGCCAGAATTATCGATAGTTGAAGCATATTATGTAGTAGAAAGGTAGTAGGCTATGCGTAGATGCGTAGACAAGCAGCCGTACTGTGAAATTATGTGGTACGGCTTGGTCCGACTTGTCGAAATGAACGTCCGACTCTTCTTCCTGAAAGGGCGCTTACAAATCGAAAAAATCACTACAGACTCATAGACAGTGCAATGGAACGAGGGAAACTACTTTAATCTTATGCACTTCCATTCTCCGAACACTCACGATACGCTTTATATTCAGTTCAAGTGTCATAAATGAAAAGAATCTGTCTTTTTTTAAGCTTTCTTAAACATGCTGGTGGAAACTGCCTCGCAACACCCCGTACATAACATTAAGCTACAGCAAAGTAATTATTTTTCACCGACATAAAATAAGATTCAGATCCTTATTCTGTGTTATAAACTAAAAGTTTCGAATAAATGAACACAATAAACCAAAATACGTTACGAGTGGACGCTCTTCAATTGTAAGCAGTTACTTACTGATCATTTACGTATGCTAGTTACCACTAGCTAGGGGACAGAGACGCCTGGAAATTGATCCTGAAGGAGGCCAAGGTCCTGCATGGACTGTACAGCCACCGGAGAAGAGAAAAGAACTAACAGTAGATTATAATACAGAGCAGAATATTACATGAATTGCCACAATCGTGTTACCTATGTATGTATGTATGTATGTGTGTATGGGTATATATATATGGTACCCAGAAAGTTTAATTTCATTAACTTTATAAACATACTCAGAATAGTGTACTGAATGTCAATTTACTTTCAAAACAGTGAATGTTCCATTACTTCTAACGGAAAGCCATATGCTTATGAGCAAATAAGGGGCATTCCGTATTGATACAAAAGGTGTGGGGACCACACGAGGTCTTCGGTGAGGCTCCCCATCACAAAGCCCTAAAAACGTACGAGAACTCTTATTAAAACAGAATACAAGGAACTTTCCGATCAATGTCACAATCTGCACTGTCAACGGAATTTAACGCATCTATTTGTAGTTATATAGGCTATTAAACAGGAACCGCTTTTACATAAAAGCCGTAGAATTTAAGAATGAAATGCATATTTTATCCGGTTTTCAGGCTGTAGTACATGTCATTAGCAAGCTCCAAGCATGCCAGAAGGGACTGAAATTGATTGGGTAAATTAGCGTCTGGACTAAATTGATTATGTTAATTTACTAGGCGAAAACAGGCATAAGTACGGTAAAGTGCACCCTTGTACAGGCATTGAGGCTCTGTACAGGCCATACGGCCCATAGGGGGAGTAGAGGTATAGCTCTACTCTTTCTTAACCACGACATTAGAAGGGGGTGGTGTCAGCGTCACGCCCCAGCCGCTCTTTACCCCCGGGAAAGACACGGTACCCATTGTACAGTAGGCTGTGTGGGCCCCACGGCCGGTCTGGACAGGTGCTGAAAATCTCGCCCCCAACGGGATTCGATCCCCGGACCGTCCAGCCCGTAGCGCAGTCGCTATACCGACTGCGCTAACCGGACCACGAAAACAGGCATACTATAAATAAAAAAAAAAAACACACACACACATACACACAAACTTTGTCAGTGACTGGCAAGAAGGTCGGTAAATGCCGAGAGAAGTAAATATGCCTTGCATGTTTATGTCTCGTTAACGGAACGCAGAACGTCATAAAATAAAGACAACTAATAAACCCTAATAGTACGAGGCAAAGTTCTAATATCTGCGAACGTCACTAACAAATCAAAATTGTAGGGATGAATGTATCAAGAGGAAATTTAATTGAGGGTAGGCCTGCTATTATTCCGTCCACATTAGTCTGTCTTCCTACTGGAAACATAAAGACTAAAAAACGTAGAACCACAATGTATATCCTGTTTCTATGAGTGCGGAACTTGGTCTCTGACATTAAATGAAGAACGAAGGTTGGGGGTTTTCGTGAATAGGGTGCTGGGAGAGTTATGTGGACTCTGAAGGGAGGAAGTGACAGGAGAAAACTGCATGAACAGCTTCGTGATATGAACATCTCGTAAAATATTTTAAGAGCGATAAAATAAAAGGAAATGAGATGCGCGGAACATGTAGCACGTATTGGGGATTAGGCAGATGCGTGAATGGCTTTGGTGCAGAAAACGTGAAGCAAACAGATCACTTGGAAGACCTAAACGTAGATGTGTGTGTGATATTAAAATGGATCTCAACGCGACAGGAAAGGAGAGTCTGAACTGGATTAATATGACCCCGGATAGGGAAAAATGGCGAGCTCTTGTGAACACGGTAATGAACATTCCGGTTCCATAAAATCTGAAGAACTTATAAAATAAATGAGGAAGTATCAGCTTCTCCAGAAGGACTGTGCTCCATACTGTAGTTAGCTAGATGTGGAGTTTATATGAAATATCAGTTAATGTTACTTAAGTAAAGCGGTCTTTCGGCAAAAGTGATGTATGAATTTCATTTCAAAAATTGCCTCCCCACTTTCGTCTAAATAAAACTTTTTCCCTGCCCACGCGATGAAGACATGTAGCAGGAATAGCGGTACAGCTCCGCCCATTCTTAACCTCTGCATCAGCATGACAGAACCCCGGTACGCACTTAATAGGAGGCCGGGTGGGCATCGGAGACGGTCTTTACGTTTTGGAAAAGAGAAATATCTCTTCCCCTGCCGGGATTCGACCCCTTGATCGCCCAGCTCGTAGTTCAGTCATTATACCCCTAACGGGTCACGACTAGTGAGCCTTCGACACCGACAATAGATGCTAATTCTGCTAAATCGTTAACCCAGTACACCAAGGCGTAAGTTTCTTGATACAAACACACAATTTCCGGGAGCTGTAAGTTTAAACGCCCGCAGCTGCACGGCGTTTACTAACGTCCACTGGTGGCGTTGCAGCGTGATCACGCGGTAGCGTGCGCTTGCTTAATCGGTAGAATCAAGAGTTCAAAACCGGGGTCAACTAATCCGATTGAGAACGCTTTCATCCGTGGATCAAAGTAAACAGTGGGGCGGGTCTGCAACACATGCAACTAGCCCTTCCTTCAATGCTTTAACAATTTACGGCCATTTACAGTATCTGATGAACATTTAGTACGTAGATGGGAATAACACGACGCTGGTGACAGTGATGAAGACAAATAAGAGGTGTCGACAGGATACAGGCAACAACACTGTTTCGATGATCAGATATATAACACAGGGGCGGGAATATGTTTGGTATTCGAACGCTAACACCGAAAACGTGCAAGTACAGAATACGATGGACATAAATTATAAAGAAACACACACGTATGTATTTATTTTAATAATTCGCAGTGATATGTCAGCAATTATCAGATTCACCATCCGCTACTGTTCGTATGCAAGTAATCAGTCCACAATGGAACCTATCATCAGCCACCTGAATCTAGGCCAAACGCACATTCACTATTTCGTCAAGATTCATATTAATATTATCCCCCTGTCTACGGATAGGTAGTCCAAATGATGTCAGGTTTTTGACCAAAACGCTGCACAAATTTTTCATTAGCGTCAACCGTGCCACATGTCCAACGTGCCCCATCCTCCTCGATTCCCTCTCCATAATTATGTCTGGCAAAGAATACAAATTACGGAGCTCATCATTATTCAGTTACTCCAGCATCTCGTTACTTCCTTCCTCTCGGTTCCAAACAAACATAAACCGCATCTTCTTTTATTAACAGACTTTTACAAGTAAAATAAGAAACAGTACTGTTACACATTTAATAACAGGAGAGCGTGTTCAGGAAATGTTCCTATCATTCCTGTTGAGAGGGAATGCAGCGCACCGGTCGTGACACTGTCTCGCCTTAAGTCTTTCATGAGAAAAATAGGGGGTAAAAAATACTACGTGTACATCCGATTTTATTAGTTTTTTGTTGCGCAGATTAGTGCTTGGTTTCGCCACCTTTTGGACCAGTTCAATGCCCCTGTGCTCTTATATCTTTCTAAAGTGTGCAACATGTATTGTTTCCGTTGTTTCGTGGGTCGAACTCCCACAGAGGGCGCTCGTGCAGTCTATAGCAGCGTGGACCATGAGGTTGGATGCCGTTGTTACTGTTCCACTCGACTCATCTACGGACGTGAGTGGCATTTGTGACGACCCAACGCCAACGACTTACTCAATATCACATCTCTACAGAATTTAATTGGGAGCCAGGAAAGAGTGATCAGTAAAATGACTGGACCACAGGCTGGACAATTCGGGGTTCGAACCTCGGCAGGGGTAAGAGATGTATTTTCTCTCCATAAATGACCAGATTGGCTCCGGGGCTTAAGCAGCCTCATATTCACTGGGTACCACGGGCTCTTTTCCCGGCGGTAAAGCGGCCGGGGCGTGAAGCTAACCATCTAGTGCGGAGGTTAAGAATGACTGAAGCTATACCACCACTCCCACTATATACCTTCATGGCATGTATACGGACAATTTCACCTCTTGTCTTTTTTTTTACAGAATTTACTTACAAGGCTGTGATATTAGCACACATACAAACATATGAAGAACTCAGTGCGGAATACTACTGACAGACCAAACGACTACCTACAGAATTTCAGATTTTTTATTGTAACGGAGAAGCCAAACAGGCAGGTCCATGCTCGTTTAATGTAAACAAAACGGTGGCATAGGTTATGGTTGCAAGAGAAAAATACAGAAGTGTTTCAATTAACGACTGCCAATTGTAAGGTTACACAGCGTCATGGCACATAAACAAAATACGGGCAGGGAATATTGGTGTAATGTAACTGATACGGGAAAACGGAAGTGCCCGGAGAAAAGCCTGCCCCAGTGCCAGAGATTTCTTAAACACTGCGAGATATGAGATTGATAGGTACTGATGAGTACCGTCATCTATGGTACGGCAACGTAAAAATTGGTATTAATAATTGTCCAACGAGATGCAACACAAAGCAGTCTCTTTATTATTCTGCAAGTGCACATTAGCTTGGCCACGATGGAAGGAGGTAGCTGCACAAAAAATATGACCAGTACCAGAGGCTGTAGTTACAGTTTTGTGTACTCCTGATGATGGGTGTGGTTGACACCCGAAACATGTAGAGTGAACTTGCAGAATAATAAATATACTGCTTTGTGTTGCATCTCGTTGGACAGTTATTAAGATCAGCGATGCACGGAACCATAAACATAAAAAAGTAAAAAATTGGCAAATGCTGACGTTACCGAGAAGAGCTGCTTCCATCTTCAGCGCAATCTAAGAAGTCAACTCTTCTTCAACTACCCTGCAGATGGAAGCAGCAAGTTCCTCCGAAACACACGTATCTATTTAACAGTCCACACATATTCATATTCCAGAAGCCGACAAACTTCTCACTAAATTTTCATTAATTTCTTCGAGAGGAATCTGAGTCGAGAGGTTAATCGTTTGTAACAAAACACGCTTCAACTAACCCGGAATTCTACCAAGTTTATACACTGTCAAAATAAGAGCTCCAACACACGACACCGCGGCTACCTAAGAGCTGCATAATAACTTATTACCCACAACAGACCTATTACGAGATTTCAAGTTGACAAAGCATGCAGCGATCACATGCAGCAGAGTTTAGAAGCCTGTGGTCTATGAACATCTACGAATGGCCTGTAAAGAATTCTAAAGAATGTATTTTATACCGAATTTCAATTTTTTTTATTTTCGAATTTTCAACCAGCGTCATTTTAAGTAACATCGCTTCGCATTTGTTGACATTACGAAGCATAAAAAGAGGTATGAGCCGACACGACTAAATAAAATACATAACCGAGTGACAGCTTTTGTTTAACGTCAAGTAATCTCGCAAGTGTAGCAAGGATTCGTACATTTCGCAGCCCGCAGAGTCAGGACGAGTTGAACAGGTGATGGTTCGGGGAGAACACAAACTTGGAACAAGATGCCAGCTATGACTAAAACAATACCGGGTTCTAGTTCTGTCTTCGTGTTAAGTGTGCAGTACAAGACACTCTTGTTTTATACTAATAATAAAACAGCCAATCAGCTGCGTCATCTGTTGATCCGCTCCTGTTCCAGGTGTCCGGCAACATCTTCGCACCAGCTACAATGGTTTAATGTTACAGTTAGAGTGAAGCCCACTGACTGGCATGGGGAGAGCAGGTCCTGCTTTTGTAACCCAAACTTCCGTACGTTTTTAAATTTTGCCGCTCTGGTATACGAGTACACCGAACTTACTTCGGGGTTTCATCACACTTTTTGAGCAAGTGTTTTCGCAGACAAGTGAATTCGCGAATCTGATTCACACATTCGTTGTCACGGGAATACTCCGTGTGAGGGTCAATGCGTTCTCTTGTGGGCGCACGGAACACAAAATTTTCTTAATTTCATTACCTCCATTTGTTATGCTAATTACGCTGCTGTTGTTTACACACTGAGCACGGTTTCAGTATAACATCTTGTTTCCAGAACACACCTCTAGAGCAGATCATGACAGATATCAGACGCGCTACTCACTTCGTTACATCAACGTTTTCACCGATGTTTGCTTCCTCTGTTCATTAACCCTTTAAAGACGAAGCGCAGACCGCTTTATTTAAAGACCCAGTCCGTAACGCGCTGTAAACACTTTTCATCTCGGTTATAAAAACCAATCAGTTAATGCTGTAAGTGGCACAAGACGCTATTTGTTCTCAGATAAATACAAAACACATAAATACTGTGTGGTTGAATGTTAAACCGGTTGTTGCATCACGTAACCAGTAGGCTTTAAAAGGTTAAAATGGATTAATTTTTCTAAAGATGCGTAACAGTAGTGGGATCTTGTGAAAAGAGTAATGAACGTTCGGGTCCCATAAACACAAGCACTTCCTTAACTACATGAGCTACTAACAGCTTCTCAAAATACACCCTGTTCCACAGTCACTGTTAAATGGTGACGATTTCCAGAATAAAACGAAAACTAAACAGCAGCAGAAGTACGTTTACGTCCGATCATATTCCCGTACGTCTTCCTTCAAGCAATATCAAAATTGTGGAGTAACGGCTTTACGTGGAATATCTTGTTGTGACATACACACAGTAAACTGGGAAGTGAAGACGGTCACGACTAGGTGAAGGTGGACCAGTAGTCACGAGCGTTGTACTAGATCTTTGTAATAACACACTGTATTAACCACTGAATAGAGATACAAGAAATAAAAAATTACTGTAGATGGTAATTAAACTTCAACAGCTTGGATTCTATTCCAATCAGATAAGAAACTGTCCCCCTCGGGGCACATTTAGCACAAAGAAGTACGTGATAATGGTCTTAATATACCTTAACATACATGGATTCTGTTTCCTACTTGACCGGTTAAGTGCCGGTCCGACGCTCCAGTGAGTATTTATTAGACCTCATGAAGGTTGTCATCACTGCGACCTTTTGTCTAGCGCCCGCCATCGACTGTTAAACCTCCCTTACATGCGGCGTACGACGCAATGCTGGCACAACGACAGGAGAAGCGTTGGGCCCGCGATTATCGGTCGAGCAGGAAAATAAACATCCCATACTCTGTTTCATAATTTGTATTTAGTTTCGTCTCCCAAAACAACCACAGCACTGCAATGACTGAGAGTTCCAGTGCACTAAAATGAGACCTCTCAATGTCGTGTATGTGATAATCTTTCTTTGAATATGTTACACTGCATGATGAAGGCTATTTCAAGAAGCCGAAATATGGTGCCTTAGATTGCATAGCAAGATAACACCAAACGCAGTTGTTATGGACTCTCTTTACTTCTTAGTTGACTGCAAGTCATGGATTTCATACAGGCGCAGAGGAATTTCTCTTCTTCTATCCAATAAAGCGAACATAAGTCAATCCGCCTACGTGTCAACCCCTTAATCTGTAAATGACATCATTTGTTATGTCGTGGCACAGTTGGCGCCACTTCGCTGGGCCGTGCCGCCCTGACAGACGTTACGACTTCACACTGGGTAAGGAGATGAACTTGACACATTACCAGACCTCGACACTATGCTGAAAAGAAGTGGTTAGGAGAAAGCGTTCTTTCTTCACCATACGTACAGCACTTTAGTGTCTACTGGACAGCTAGGCACATTGCTCCGCTGCACAGTCTTAATGGCGCAGGCGACAAGAAAATGAACTAAACGTCGTGCGAATGCATCGAACCACTGAATGACTGTCACAGGCCGAAACCGGTAGTTATTATATGTCATTTATAATACAATATGGCATAAAGCGTGTAAATAAAAGCAGTCCCAGAAGAATAAATGATTTGCATTAATTTTCGCATATCATTCTGTGGTCTTACGATAGATTCATAGCCTCTTCCAGAGCCAGACCTTCACACGGAGCGATCTAGTGTTTCCGCTCTAAATTTCCGGATTCCTCTCGTTTCCTTAAGGTCATCCAGTAGCCGTTTACGCCTTCTTCCTCGTCTACCCATCGCCTCTATCCTTGCCTCTCTCTTTCCTTCAACAACGTATTTTAGAAGACAGTTCCTACGCAAGATGTGACCAATCCAGTTAGCCTCACTCCTTTTTGTTGTATGATACTCCTTTCCTTCGTAACTTTATGTAGTACTTCATTTTTTGAGCGATCGGTCCAACTGATCTTCTCCACCCATCTCCAGTAACACATTTCAAAACTTCCCAGGTATATCTGATCTACTTTCCAAAGTTTCCAAGTTTCGGCACCACACAAAGTTCGTGTTAAAATTTGTATTCTTGGATTCAAAGCCACGTGTCTTCCCTCCCACGTTTACCCCTACTGTAACCCTTACTTATTGCACCCCAGTCTCCTATTTACACGGTCAGAGCACGATTGTCGTCCCCTTTCCTTAGAAACGTCAGATACTTCTTTCCACGTTCGGCTTATTCCGATACACTGAAGATGGAGGCAGCATGTCACTCCGAAACGATGCTGCCTATCGACTAATCGACATGGGAAAAATGTGATCAAAGGACCGACTTAAAATAGAGTTTTCGGGGAAAAAAAGTCACTATACTGCAGACGTTTTAATGTTCATTTTGTGGTTTAAACACCAGGCACAGTTCAATTACAATTGATTGATATCAATGCTGACATTCTGCAGCACATCAGGGCAGTAAACGTTTGCCCATTTGAAGAATACAAACACAACCCGCATCACATTTATATGTATCAGTTCGTACCGCGCAGCAAACTCACTCCGGCGTGTTTATAAAAACCAACTAGTTAATGCTGTGCAGGAAAATTATCGTCGTTTTTTCTGAGATCCAATAAACAACACGTAAATACACTGTGTGGGTTGAATACAGAATTTTTTAATGTTAAATCTGGTCATAAATTGCGTCACCACTAGACCTCAGATGATGAATACTCAAACGGTTACTTACTCTTTGAATGAGGATAAAAATATACCGTGTGTGAAAGTGCCGCTTTGCTTACCTGCAACAAAAAAGAATAAGTATTAAACAATACGAAAACATACAGCAAACATACATAATTTTGTAACACATTATTTTTAGATAGCTTCAATTCACAATGGAATTCGCATTGTGCTCCACAGTAAAATATCTCCATACTTGGTTCCACGATAGAATCTCCTGCCCCCCCCCACACACACACACACACATATAAGCAACAATATTACAAGAAAATCTTTGTCAATTTTAATCAAAATATCTTGGGTAATTTAACGACGTTACATTAAATGCACAGTTTGCCTACTAAAAAGAATCTGCTATTAGAATTACACATAAAATCCCATTTCATTACAGTAGCACTTCGGTCAAAAAATGCAGCTAGTTCTCCGTGTTCACTACAGATGCAGGCTTGCCAAGGTCTGGTACCTGAAGACCTGTTCTTATATATCCTTCATCGGTATACCGCAGACAACAGAAACAAATGTGCTTTTTTACAGCACATGTTCGACCAATGCACAGAAATATTCACTAAATTATGTAATTATTAAAGCAGACCACTCCCTAGGTGCACCAAATCCAGAAAAGAATTTTAAGGACAGCAGATGTTACACAATATTACTGGAACTACATTTGTATCCCATAGCACTTCAAGAGATCTCTTTCGGACGAACTATGAACTGACTACGTAATTATATGAAGAATCTTTCCTTTCTGTCTTGTACGGCTCAACAGGCCAATGCGATTCAGGATCCCCTCATTTCACTCCTCTCTGAACAGAATACAGTTTACCATATCGGGCAGCGAACTCCGTATGGGGGCATCGGCCCATCGAAAGGCCTCTTACTACATAAGACAACACAGACATGCAGTCAGGTGTCGAGCGGTATTCGAAGACACAATGACAGCGTTAGAGCGGCCGAAGACATGCCACGCCCCAGACGGCCCGGCACAAAATTGTCTGTCGCTATTGCATGCATCTTTCGACACGATAACTACAGAAACACACGCGTGTGTTGGCGACGAAGCTTCCAAGGTGAGAACAGGAGTAAGGAGAAAAAGAATCTTCAATCATAAAAAACAATGACTCATAAAGGTACTAAAATTATTACTGTCTAAGTCTTCAGGATGGGCACAAGAGTCAGACTGGCCGACGTCGGACAGAATAGAGTTTGCAATATTAACTGTAAAACAGAGCTCAGAAAAAGAGCTTCAAGCGACGAAGTTCTTTTGAAATAATAAATTTACATAGTCGTAAACTGGACAAAGTGTGGTCTAAAACTGAAGAAATAAGAACCACCAAATGCAAGCAGTAAAGTTGCCCTGGCCCTTAATCGCGTCCCCTGTCACACCGGTCGCCATTTCGTTAGACACACCACATAAATGGGAGAGAACGGAAATTAATTTTGCAAAGTTGCAGCAATTATGCACTGCAAATGAAATGTAAACAGAAAGCTGCAGTATGAACAGGACTACGACATTACCGCCTATAAGGTTAATAAAATGTAAAAATGAGTCACAAACACAGTCGAAGAGATGTTATGTTCGGTTGCTAACCACAACACCGCTCTGAGACCTTAAAAAGGGAATTATCCGAGGGTCACAACAGCCATTCTCCTAGCTCAGACTTCATCCACGCATTTCGATGAAGCCGAGGCGTTTAAAGTCTGTCAACTTTATGTGGATAAATTGCTCACAATAGTATGAAAAAAACACCGAGGACGCGTTATAAAGTTATGTGAGGTACAGTTAACGGTAACGATGTTCCTTTGTGCGCCACCAAGTTATAAGGTATACTTTCTCTTCTATAGTAAAACCAACCAGATGCACCAGTGTTTCAAATTTACTTTATTTTGGAATAACACTCTCATGTTTCGGACGGTCTTTCCGTCTATCATCAGGAGTTCAAGACTGTACATACAGCAACGGGTATATGTCCAACAGATACTGCCACTGCTTGCTAGCAAGCAGTAAGCAGTATCTGTTGGACATATACCTGTTGCTGTTTGTACAGTCTTGAACTCCTGATGATGGACGGAAAGACCTCCGAAACATGTAGAGTGTTATTCCAAAATAAAATAAATTTGAGACACCGTTGCATCTGGTTGGTTTTACTATAGAAATATATTACGATGCACGGCCGTATGAACGTCAAACAAGTATAAGGTATACCTCCACTCATTCTTAACAACCACAGTAAGTGTAGGTGAATGGTCAGCTTCACGACCAGATCGCTTCACCCCCGGGGCAAACAGCCGCTCCCCCACCCCTCCCCTCATCCAATTCACTGGGTAGGCGCATGTGGCCGGCCATGACGCTGTGGAATCGAACAACAAGTTCTCCGTCGCCTAGATCGTAGTTCGTCATTATACCGACCGAAGTATCTCAGCGCACATACTTAAATGGGATACTGCAGAACCTGATGACTCGGGCTTACAATTAACATTATGGATGTTGGTCACTCGACCCAAGTTATCTAACGACTCCCAATTTGCAGAAAAAAAATACACAAATGACACGACTCCGTGATGACGCAGAGAACGACAGTCTTGCCAAACAATGAATATTCTCTCTGTGTAGATGTGGTGGATAGCCTGTCGAACGGCCTATTTCATTGTATCTGGTTACTGAAGAAACTTCGGTTTTATAGGATACTAATGAAATCTCTCGTTCTGCTCCCGGAATTTTCTTAATATAAAATGTGCCAACTAACGAAATGATCACTTACCACTAGTCTTACGAACAATTAATGGCCCTCTGTATACCCGTTGGAAATTATCTTGTTAACAAGAGTAAATATATGCTTGCATTGCAACTATGAAATTTCCTGTTCATGTTCCTGTAATAATTCATTCTGCGAGCTCGAATATAGCAAACTCTATCTTTATTTCGTCATCCCGTTTCAGTAAATCAGTAACTATTTAGGTCTGCACAACGAACTGATTTTCTTTGCTCTACGAAACAGGTGGCCCAAATTCAGACCATCCTATTAAATTTTGATGTTTTGCTGACCGTGGGTCTCAGCGTAATCTTAGTAATTAACCAACTTAATGCACAAAATCTTGTTTTGTAATAAATTTATTATATACCTCTACAAGTTTCGAGCATTATGTGCCCATCATCAGGAGGTCAAAATTGTATTATGCAGTATCTGGTATCATCATACCTGTAGGTGGCCGTCCGATGCACCGGACTGCCACCTACACAGTGTGATGATACCAGATGCTGTATAATACAATTTTGACCTCCTGATGATGGGCACATAATGCTCGAAACTTGTAGAGGTATATAATAAATTTATTACAAAACAAGATTTTGTGCATTAAGTTGGTTAATTACTAAGATTACTTCTTATTAATTTTTATTACCCCAGCGACTTCCGGTGGTTAGTTGTATTAAACGACTGCCAAGTAAGGGAAGGGCCGTTATGATCGTGTAACAACCAGATCATCTGACAACAGAAGGGCAGACAGACGGCCTTGTTCAAAAGGGGTTGATTTTCTTGCGTATTCACAAAATTTAAATCCGTTCATTAATGTATCATTTCCTACATGACACTTCACGCACTTACTTTCAGCCGTTCTATTCGCAAAAAAAATTATGGGGATGGACGGTAGTAAACAGGCGACCCAAAACTGCTATCATATGGACTGATCTGCATCAAGACCCGACAACGATGGGCCTTACACCGGTCTTGCACGTGAAGAAGCACTGTGGGAGAGCCAGGCGCCTCTGTAAGCTTATGCAACGGTACTGAAAAGTACCCGAGTTACGCGGAAACGATGATAGATCGCTGCTGATACACGAAACGAATTCCAGCACGTGGGAGAACACGGAACAAAAATAAAACAGTTGTACCTGATTTATTGGCGCATTTCTTTCGTCCGATCAAGTATGAAACACAGGACTGCATAATCTCGCTCTTGCCACTCCTTGGTGTCGACTGTGGGAAGGAACCGACACACACGAACACTAAAAGCGACAATGTTCATGGTAATCATCTGAGACACGAAGGCTGCAAATAATACAGCGTCGAAGAATTCAGTTCCTGCATCACGTCGACCCCATTACAAAGACAAAGCTTAGCGCTATTTAGGGAAATAAGTTAGGTTAATTCTAGGAATCGTAAAAACCACAAAAATACACCCTGTGGTCAGAACACGGTGTTCTTAAAAAAGTAAAATAAGGCAATAAATGCAGTAGCCACTGCTTCAGGGAGACAGGAAGTATTTACGGCGCAGCAAAAGGCATACAAACGATGAGTGGCAAAATAAAAAAAAAAAAAACCTTGACTGGTGACCTGGGGTCAAATGCTGGTCCGAATACTCTATTTAGTTGCATACTGCACGCCCGCAGCTTACCAGACCTAACAACAGATACAGGCTTACTGCAGCCTTCGCGACGAAAACTTGCAAAACCACGCCTTTTATCTTCCACATATCGTCTGTCGGCCCGTCTGTCCGCCGGCATATAACAACTTTGTAAAGCCTAAACTAATCTTCATGAACAGTAACCACTAAATCACCATAAATTTATAATTTTAATTATAAGGTCTTGTAATACTGAACGCATCCTAATTTGAAAATGTAAAGCCGTCAGCAAATTCGCGCGCTACAGTCATTTGAGTTCCCTGAAGACGTCGTCTATTACAGACCGCAACATGCAGAAAATAATAAAGCACGTAAGTAAATATATAAATACGTGGTCTACATTCTTCGGCATTGGAGAATGGCAATTCACTGACTACTGTTACAAGGATGTGCACCGAAAATATACTGAATGCGTTCAGGATTTCGTAACATTCGATATACTTAAGTTCTATTGCAATTTGTTGACACTTAATCCAATTTTAGCCAAAATCGGTCAAGAGTATTGGACGACGAACACGAAGGACTACATGCGTTCCTTCGTGCGTTTGGATTATAACTACCTAATCACTTACAGTGGGCGAAATACCTTCCAAACCAAAACGATACAGAGAAATGAAGCAACATTTTATGTCCACGCTTCCATTTTAGGTAATGTCCACATATATTAAAATACTTATTGGCTGTATTTTACTGCGTCACCTCATAGCTCGATAACTGTTGGATTGATTTTCATCATATTTGGCGCCTCCTGCTGCACGCTACTTAGAACGGAGTACCAGAAGTTAGCGGTACACCGAGTACAGGCAACAACGCATTAAACGGGCTAAAACCGTTCCCTTTTGTGTTTTTATTACATTGACGCAAAATAATTCCTGACTAGAATACAGCGTTTCAGTATCCAAATGAGTCCTCCTTGGATAAAATTAATCTTATAGAGCTAAACCTCTACCCACCCTCTGGACCACACCGGGCCTGTAACGGGATCACTTTACCTTTTTTTTATCTAGTGTACGTAGAAAAGACAGGAGAGGTGCATACAAAGTTTTGGCAGGGGAGAGACCTGAGGGAAAGAGTCACTCAAAAGTCCTAGGCGTAAATTGGAGCATAATATTAAAATGGACCACCAGGCAATGGGATGGGGTGCATGGACTGGATCGAGCTGGCTCAGGATAGGGACAGGTGGCATGCATTTTTGAATGCGGTAATGAAGCTTTGGGTTCCATAAAATGAGTGGAATTTCTTGACCAGCTGAGAACCCCTTAGTTTCTCAAGGACTCTGCTCCATGGAGTGAGTGAGTGAATAAAATGGTTCCTCCTTACATTACCGCTCTTCCCACCCTTACACGGCCGACTGATGAGTCACAGGAAACGGAATTTTAAGTTCTGTTGCCGCATTTCTCAGGCATGGAGGAGAAAAACAGTCTTTCAGGTTTGTTCTGATCTCAAATCTTGAGAACCACTGCTTTCTTACAAGTTGTTACTGCATCTAAACTACGTCTGAGGTGTCTGTCACAAAAGCTGCAAACGTTAACTGATGTCATAGATAAAGCATATAACATCCGATGCTATCTGTGGCTACGTTTAGGGAGCTGCACGACGACGCTAATTTACCAAAGAGCTAATGGGCTAAAACAAGCAACACGTACCGATGTCATATTATGCAGGTATTCCCTCCGATCACATTCAGCCTCTTGTTTCAACTGGATGTTCCTGTGTCCAACAGACACCATCAGCAATTCAAAGACTGCATTTGACATCCATTACATTAGGGTAATCCCTGTCACCAAAACTGACGGAATCACTTGGCTCGAATACGAACCATTATCATCAAATCAGATCTCCCAGACTACGCCAAAGTACTGCATTCAGTGCAATGTTGTGAATGTATTAGCTCTGTCGACATCGTTTGCATCGAACAATTTTAATGACCAATGTACACAAGACCTGGACAGGTTTCTGTGCGCACGATCGCCCATGCTCAGCTACAATCACGACTGAGGGTAACGTCGCTAGGACACGGGAAAACCACGAACTATATTTCTAGCGGACTAAATGCGTTAGAATAGTTACACTATGCGTTCACTTCCTGACTCGTTCGGTAGTTTAGGTCGTATTTTCTTGAATACCTGCACCACTCTCAGAATGAATGGAACACAAGCACAAGTACAGCACTATGTGCATTACTGTAATGTAGTGTGCAACAGAGTGTAGCCATGTTATAAACTCAATTCTATGGCCAACAGCTGAAAGTATTACAGCACAATATCGCTGCGAAACCATAAAACTAATGGTAAACAAGCTTTATCCATTACATGAAGCCATTACCACGTTTTCGAGTCCAGAATCAGACAACACCTCCAGCAAGGCCGCCAATCTTTCGCACAGTTGAAGGAGATAAAAAGGTTCATGAAGAAAGGAACAATTTGTGTTGAGGTCTGGCAGGTGGGTACCAATGTTTCGCTGAAGCATAATGCTTACATCTATAGGACAAATCAAAAATACTACCTAAACCACAACATGTCCATGGTATGAAAACGAATTACAGAATTCAGCCGACCGGATAGATGAAGCTACCTTATTGCTATGGCAGTCTGAATGTTTTGCACATGGCTGAATAGGATCTAACATTCAATACGAGATATGACGTCTTCAGGTGGTGAAGATGAAGTTCTTCTGGAATGTAATGTAATACCGCGTGGAATGGTGAAAAGCTACCAACGTTATGGAAAAGCTAATTGACTGCATCATCAGGTTCACAGAACGTAAAATCCTTAATGGTGCGCGATAAATAAACTTTTATACTATGGACTGGATGGTTCCTGATTTGATTCTCGGTAGCGGACGGAGGATTTTCTCTTCTCCGCAACGCGCAGACCAACTCTGGGTACCATCTAACCTCCTATTCAACGGGTGCCGAGGTTTTATTTCCGGGGTTAGAGCGGCCGAGTGGTGAAGATGACCATACACTCGAATATGTGCGACGGCTAGGATTGAGTGGGTCTGTAATTCTAGTCTCTCTACATGCCTTCAGTGTGTGGGCAGGAGCAGAGTTACCCGTCATATGCATTTTATTTTTCATTTAATGGCGGTAACTAGTGAAGAGCACGTGGTGGCGCGGTTCCTTGAGGCACTGCGCTACAAGCCGAAAGGTCGCGGGTTGGACTCCGGATGGTGTCACTGGAATTTTTTATTGACATAATCCTTCCGGCCGCACTATGGTCCTGGTGTCGACTCAGCCTCTAACAGAAATGAGTACCAGGAAAATTACCTGGGGTAAAGGCGGCCGGTGCGTAGGGCTGACAACCTTACCACCTTCATGTGCCGACTGTCTTGAAATCTGGGAGCCTCAACCTCCTGGAACCATCTGGGCCTGTCCAGCCGGTCCCAGTGGCCGCGCGGTCTAAGGCCTCACGCCTGCTGAGATCGTGGGTTCGAATCCCACCGGGGGCATGGATGTTTATCTGCTGTGAGTGTTGTGTGTTGTCAGATAGAGGTCTTTGCGATGGGGCGATTACTGTTCCAGAGGAGTCCTACCGACTGTGATGCGTCGTTGTGTGTGATCTAGAAACTCAAAAACGAGGCCATGGCCCGCGTTGGGCCACAGCGCCACAGGGGTACTGGTGAAGAACTACGGATGGACAGTGAAATTTGTTACGGAATCGAAACACAGATATACTAACACATAATCAGGTAAGGTTGCCCAAGTACTTTAAGCAACATGATATGAAAGGAAATGAGGGAGTGGAGGCGTAGCTCCATGCATTCTTAACCACGGCACTTTACGCGGTGAACCGTCCGCTCCACGCCTCTACTAAACAGGATGTTGGTTTGGCTCCTCAGTCGGATTCGTCACTTCGGAAAATAGTAGCACTGTTGCTCCTGCAAGAAATTAAAAACTTTCCCTCTTCCTTTTCAATTTCATGTATTTAGAACAATTGGTCCTGAAACACACTGAAACTAAAAACGTGTTCTTGTCAATGAAAGTGAGTTAAATAGTTTTATGACGTGGGACGAAGAATAGCATTTGGACGCGTAAAGGCGATTCCGAAGGATTTCAGAGGCTACACTTTTGCAAAGCTTGCTGAAGTGCGATCCAAGGGCAGTAATTACCAGGCAACGTTTGCCGACTCAATGCAGTGAGAGCAACAGGACAGCCTGAAAAAAACTGGATAGAGTCAGCTGAACTTGAAGCCAGCACTGCTCTCATGCACTGAAGACGTGTAGGGAAAAAGAAGTCAAGTCAGGCGGCAGCGATGTTAAGAAACGTTCCGGACAGCAAAGGTGAGCTAAATAAAACTGTGAAATTGGTGGTTTAATTTGACTTCACGTGGTATGCCTTAGAGTTAGTGAACTACTGTAGAAGGGAAACGGCCAGAAGCACGTCACCTTTGGAAGATAAGAGATTATGTCAGGCGAAATGGACGTGCAGAAAGGCGACCGTGACAGCGAGGTATAATTACAACATTTGCTGAACCGCTTGGTGGTACAAAATGTAATAATATTAGTCCATTTTAGACAGACAAGTGATTTGTATAATTTGTACAGGTTTCTACCCTTAAAACATCCTTATTTTACCACGTTCTCCTTTCTTATTCGGGACGCTAAATGCTACATGTTACTACAAAATTCTGTTCACGGTTCACAGTAGCCGCTATGTATTCCTCTGTATAGGCCAGACAGGTAAGCAGCTCCATTGCGAACAAAAGTACTGAAAGCCTAAGCTTTTACCCTACTTTCTCCCCTACAGAAGAAAGAAAAAACAAGCTTATACCACCATGCTGTCATATGTCTGGTGCACCCCCATTTCAGCTCTCGAATCAGTTGACTGATTTTAAGGAAACTTCGTACGATCATTTTGCAAATGACGTAATCTTCAGCCTGCTTGACAACAACATAGCCGACGTGAGAATTTGTAAAGTGAGAAGTAAGATTCATGAGTTTCGCTCGGATAAAACATAAATGTCGTCTTTGCTTGCATGTTGGGAAAAGGTATACATAAAATTATTCTCCCATGTAGAGTAAAACAAACGTCAACTGTAGTGCACTTGCTAGGATGCGCGGACATGCTAGTAGTGTATAAAAATCATATAAAGATAAAGCAGTCCCGTTACAGGCCCGGAGGGGCCCAGAGGGTTCTAGGAAGTTAAGGTTCCCAGATTTCGTGACAAAGGCACAGGATAGTGGTAAGGTTGTCAGCCTTACGCACCGGCTGCCTTTACCCCCAGGAAATACTCCTGGTACTCATTTCTCTTAGAGGCTGAGTCGACCCCAGTTCCATAGTGCGATCGGAAGGATTTTATGCCAATGAAGGATTCACTGACACCAGCTGGGATCGACCCAGCGACCTTCCGATTTGTAGCACAGCACCTTAACCACTGTGCGCGGTCCCCCAAAGATTCAATGAAACCACTTTTTATTACGTGATTCAGTCAACAAAACCATATAAATTAACCTTTTAGCGCCGGAATTATTTTTTTTTAATTTAAGCACACCCTGTATATAAAACGTGAAAAATACAGGAACCAAATACGTCAGCATTATGAAACAAACTGCATTTTGAAGAGAAAAAAACGGAGAGTATAAACCATGTTTAAAATATTCGGTACCTATATTTGTTGAATAAATATATAAAATGCAACTTTGGAGGTTAGCGGTGCGGTACGTCAACTATAGTTGATGTTAGGCGTCTAAAGGTTAATAGCGTAGGAAAAGCTAAGAACCATGGAGTTTTTTTACAGTGTGGCTGCGAAGCCACATTGTTAAAAACTGCATGGCCCTTAGCTTTCCCTATGATGACTTAATAAGTCGAAACATGTCGCTGTAACCTATGCTATTAATTTACATGGTTGTGTTGACTGAATCACATATTAAAAAGTGGTTAGTGTAGTATTGTGCTCATTTTCAGTTATCAGAGTTTGACGTGCCAGCTGACACCACCAACACACATCCAAAATAAATAATATAATGATAATTCATCAAACGAACCGAGTTTTGTAACAGATAGAGTAAGGAGGCGAGAACTGGCTGGTCATCTGGTAAGAATATGTGGTTATGGGATCGTAAAGAAAGTACTTCTGGAGAAAAGGGTTAGGAGAATTAACTTTTTGGCGCCGGAATTATTTTTTTAATTTTAGCACACCCTGTATGTAAAATGTGAATGTTACAGGAACAAAATACGTTAGAATTATGAAACAAACTGCATTTTGAAACGAAAAAAACGGAGAGTATATACCATGTTTAAAATATTCGGTACCTATATTTGTTGAATAAATATATAAAATAAAAATTTAGACTTTAGCGGTGCGGTACGACCACTATAGTTGACATTAGGCGTCAAAAGGTTAAGGTGGATGGAGTGTATTGAAATTGATCTGCGGTAGATGGGTGTCGAAGAGACTGAGGAAGAAAGCTGAAGGTAGATCGGAATGAACTTTCGTTTTGCTGTGGTGTCGTGGTGCTGTTTAAAATGCAAGGATCTTATGCCAATGAAGTAGAAAATGAAGAAGAAAAAGATTTTACCAAACTAGCAATAGTGTGACAGTCACCGTTGCAACGCAGAGTAAACTTTTAAAAACTAAATTTTACCTGAATTATATATAAAAACCCAGTCCGTACCGCGCAGTAAACACACGCCATCTCGATTATAAAAACCAGTCAGTTAATGCTGTATAGGGAAATAATCGCTGTTTTTTCTCAGATCCACACAAAACACGTAAATACACTGT
>Ga0123352_10001025_pt1 | contig 36004 bp, 24 predicted proteins | sample TergutLab28metaG_FD_89700 | JGI IMG/M metagenome (GOLD analysis project Ga0123352, IMG submission 89700) | Labiotermes labralis P1 segment gut microbial communities from Petit-Saut dam, French Guiana - Lab288 P1 | ecosystem: Host-associated > Arthropoda: Insects > Digestive system > Gut ... | reverse complement strand
GCAGACATAATCGGCGTTGATCATCCAACCCACCCGCCAGGGCCTGGACCAACTCCACCACCAGCCGGCGGCGGCGGCGGTGGCGGTGGCGGCGGCGGCGGCGGCGGTGGCGGTGGCGGTGGGGCGGCGGCGGCGGCGGCGGCATAGTGTTGCACTTCCACCCTCCTCTGGTGCGAAGGTCAATAAAAGAGTAGAACTGTACCACTGTTCCCCCTCAAGGCCTTTGTGTTGTAAACAAAGGTAAGTGGTGCAGTTTTCAGAATTGTTTTGTGTATACACTGTGTTATAAAGAAAAACCCTCTTGCTTTTTCATAGTGTCACATGTATGTGGTTGTGACAGAAAGTCTGGCATTTAAATTATAGTAACATAACTTTTGAAGTTCTGTTTATGAATCAAAGTAAAATTTCACTCTAGAACAGGCCAAGAAGATCCAAAGGGGGAGTAGAGGTATAGCTCTACTCTTTCTTTAACCTCGGCGCTGGATGGGGGTGGATTGTCAACACCATGCCCCAGCTGCTTTACCCCTGTGAAAGACCTGGTACCCATTGTATAGGAGGCTGGGCTGGCCTCAAAGCCAGTCTGGAGAGGTGCGGGAAATCTCTCCCTTTATGAATCAAATGGCATTGCATATTGAAATTCAAATATTGTTTTTTTCCCTGCCTAAATAATGAGACGGCAGGTATCTCAAAGCACTAGAAATCACCCACAGGAATATACAATACCAGAATTTTTGCTGACATGAAAACTTGAAACTAACAAAATAAGTCTTGTTCTTATATCCAATGATTGCAATCGTTAGTATTATGAGGAATTATGTACAAGGGACAATGGGAAAGCAGTGACTGCACAAAGGTATCCCAATCAAGTGGGGTGACCTTGAAGTGGAACTTGTTCCAATTGTTTCTTGTTCCTTGAGCTTTAGTTTGCCATGTGGTATGGTTTTGTATTGTAGTTTGCATTGTATTGGATTTGAAAGGGATGACTCATTGTCAACCATGTTGAAGCACATCAAACACCGAGCAGTTACAGAGTTTGTGATGCATGAGAATTAAATTTCCATTGGAACTCACTAGCTGTTATTAGCTACTATGTTGAATATACTGTGAATGTAAGTACTATGCTTCGTTGCGTGAGAAATAAATGGACAGTGGCAGAAGTTCGGACTCGAATGACGAACTGCTGTCTAGATGGCCTGTGACTGCAACACACAATTAGAACAATCCAAAAGTTGATGAACTTACTCAAGAAAATTGACAAGTTACTCAGAGAACCATAGCTGAAAAGTTAAACATTGGTTTAGCTTGTGACAGTGAGACTCTTCCAAGTTTGGGTTGCGAAAAATGTGTGCAGTAGGTGCCATGTCAGCTTATGCCCAAAATCAAAAGATTAAGACTGGAGGCATGTCAATGATAAGTCCCTTTCTACAAAAGCGATGATGATGATTTCTGTACAGCATTGTCACAGGTGATGGGATTTGGTCACATCATAGTGAAAAGCCAGTTACTTTATTATTGTCACTACACTTATCACAGAAATACAAAATTCAAGATTGATACTTCCACTGGAAAGTGTATGCTCACCATTTTCTGGCAATACAAAGGTATCATTCATCAGGCAGAAACAATGAATCAGTTGTGTTCACTGGGGAAAAATGCCAATGCCTCTTCAACATGATAATGCCATAACCCACACTAGTGATGCCACTTCAGCAGTGATAGCATCAGATATTGAGTATGTTTCACAACCTCACTACAGCCTGGAATTGGTTTCATCTGACTTCTGGTTATTTGCTGCTGTCCAGCAACATTCAAAGGAATTCATTTCATATGTGATGAAGTACCAACAGCTACAGGGATATGGTTTCAAGAAGTGCCTGAAGAGTTCTGCAACAACGTGTTGGAAAATCTTGTTTTTTGCTTCAGTTGCGTTATATTGAACTATGGAGACTAAATGGAAAAGTGAGATATAGAAACAAAGTGCACATCCTGGCTGTATTTTATGTTTTGTTTCATTTCAATATCTTGTCCAAGAGTAAAGATACAAGCATGAAGGTATTACTTTCTGAACACCCTTCATTGCTTTAGCAGATTTCTCTGATAATGGTGAAAAAGAAACGATGTACAGATATTTAAATCCTTCTATGCTATTGTGGTGTGCCAAATTTAATAAAAAAAAGTTGCACAAAACAGTTTGTTTTATTTTTAATGCTGAAAGTGTAACAAATACAGTGTGCTTAAAATTTAACATCATGCTTGGCCATACCATTATTTTTAAACAGTAGCTAAAGCTGGCCAAGTAATTCATATGCAGTTGTTAGCAGTGCACTGCAGGAATCTTATCAAGAGCTTTTTTTTGGTGTGTGTGTCACTTCCTGTTTAGTGAGATGTTTTATGATTCCAAAAATTTACATCACTCATTGTTACCACGTCGCAACTTACATTTGGTGTGGGCATTTTCAGAACACTTTTCAGGCCAGAGTACTGCAACGTACGTACCTTTGTTATCCTTGTGCCAAATACGTGTGGCAGTACTCTTTGTAGGATTTAGCTGGTCATTGCTTACTGTGATTTACGTTGGACTGAGTAACTTGTTTTTCTGAAACAAATTCCCTGCCCAGAAGTTCAGCTGGGTTCTTGTGCACACAGTAATACTTATGATTATGGTTTCCATGGACAGCAGGGAACTTTTTGACCAAATGAGAGAATGGCTGTCATTTGTTGTTCACTTGGGTAAATGTGTTGTGAAACCTGCACTTTGAATAATAGCAGTTTATATATGAACTTCATATTTATTTTTTTGCTTCAGCAGAACACTGATGAGTGCTCTACGTTGGAATCTGGGAGGTGCACTTGAAGGTCCAGCTGGAACAGGGAAAACAGAAACCACTAAGGATTTGGCAAAAGCTGTAGCAAAACAGTGTGTTGTGTTCAACTGTTCAGATGGATTAGACTACAGGGCCATGGGAAAATTTTTTAAGGTACACAAGCCTATGAACACATCTTCTCTTAGTAGGCAATCAGACTTAGTGGATTTCAGATGACATTCTTAGCACATGCACTTGTAAAAAGTTAAAAGTTAGTTATCCCCACATCTAAACATCATGCTATTTATTTATTTATTTACATTTACATCCATATTGTCACATATACAGGGTGGAACAGAGGAAACGCATGTTTTTCAAATGGCTAGTACTTGGCAAGGGTGGGGTTGATGACGTGGGGCATGAGCCGGTGGACAGCTCAGACAATGCAGTTTCAGTAGCCATGGTGCATTGGAACATTTTTTAGAAACAGATGATTCTGATGGGTTGAAGCCATCAGAGCATAGTGTTTTGATTTGGAATTGCATCTTGACACTCAACATTGAACATTCAACGGAAAAGACGTTGGACAGTAACTACGGAATCACTGTTTCTAAAAACTGCTCGATGGCAAACACATGATGCTCTATGTTCCAATGCGCCATGGCTACTGAAACTGCATTGTCTGAGCTGTCCGCTGTCTCACATCCAACGTCATCAACCCCACCCTTGCAGAGTACTAGCCATTTGAAAAGATGCGTTTTCTCTGCTCTAACCTGTAGTAACATTGGACTTGTACAAAATTATACAAGTAAAATAAAGACAAACTATTTGTAGTGATTAGATTGCAACACACATAGTAAAATAATATAAAAAATATAATGCTGTAATCTATTTCAGCAAAATAAAGGTAAAATAGGTACATCAGTGTGTTATATGAACCCACATGGTGTGAAATATTATATTCCCTCAAAATTCAAAAGTTCTTCAGTTGTATAAAATGAATTGTTTAACAGGAAATTGTTTACTTCTCTCTTAAAACATTTATAATTTTCCAGTTGTTTGATTTATACTGGTAATTTATTAAATAATTTAATGTTAATGTTTGTCACACTTCTCTTATATAAAACACTACTTCAGTAACATGTATGTAAATCCCATTTATTTTGTGTATCATGGCCACATATTCCACAGTTTTGTTTTAAATGCCCTTTGCACTGTTTTATAAAGCATAACACCTCTAGAATATACAGTGAGGTTAGTGTTATGATTCTAAATTTCCTAAAAATACGCCTGTGGGATTCATGTTTATGTACACCAGTAATTACTGGAATCATTTTTTTATATAACCAAAATACTTTATAGTTTTCCCATCACTGCCCCAAAGTAAAATTCCATACCTTAATCATGACTGGAAAAATACAAATTAAATAATCCATAGCATATGGGTACCCATGACGTCCCTTAGAGATGGAATTATATAATATTCTTTGCTCATACTTGCACATGTGGAATGGATTTGAACATGCCAAGCTGAATTCTCCATAATAAATATTTCCAAAAATTTTAATTCAGAGCTGCCTGCAATTTTATTTCCATTAAAATTGATGTGGGGTTACCAGCTGAGAATGAAATGATATTGCACATGTTTTTTCAGTATTTACAGTAAGATCATTCTTGTGAAACCATAATTCTAACTGCTGCATGACAAATTCCATTTTATGTTGAAGCGTCGCCTCCTCTTTATCATCAAAAATTATATTAGTGTCAGCATACAGGATAAAATTTACTACCTGAAAAACCCACTACTGTAGACACCACCATTCCTAAAGACATTCCTAAAGACCTATACCATCCTTAGCAGCAAAAACAAGCTGCCATAAGATACTTGTTGGAACATCTCCACACATAACTCATTACTGAATCTGACAAACAAATGGAATGGATAACAGTACAATACATCTTGTACAACAGTGGTTTCTCCCATATTGGTAGCTAGGACCAGCAAGTATGTATAGAATGAGAATCAAGGTCTTGTGCTATGGACATTAAGGACAATAATTACAAAAGGGTGATTCATTTTTCCTACTTAGGCAAAAAAACAACATTTATTGAACATCTTTAATCAATCTGTTATAAGAATTATGTATAGAACTATGAACTTTCTAGTGCAGAACTTAAGAACAAAAAATCCACAAGAATGCTTTTATGTCAGTAGAGAATGACAAACCAAGCTAAATTAGCTTTAAGCTAATTTTAATATACTAACCACAACTCTGTGTATGTAAGGTTTTCTTGACTTGTTCTATATCCACAGGTATTTATCTGTCTTGGATTTATGGAATTTAGTTTAATTCAGATTCAAAATTTACAGATAAGATCATTGAGATGTGCTATTTTTATTAACACACATGTTTTCTTTGGAGGTAAGAAGATTTAATCTTCAGTGTCCTTCACTTGTGCAATGCATGTAATATTGATGTATTTATAGGGCTTAGCACAGTCTGGAGCTTGGGCTTGCTTTGATGAGTTCAACTGTATTGATGTTGAAGTGCTGTCAGTAGTGGCTCAACAGATAATAAGTATCCAGATGGCTGTTGGGCAGAAGTTGGAGAGGTTTATTTTTGAAGGAACAGAGATATCCCTTGTCAAGACCTGTGCAGTCTTTGTCACCATGAATCCAGGGTACTGACCTTCATTACTTGCATATTTTATAATTAACTTTGTCAATTTTTGTATTGTCAAGAGAAAAGAACTACCACAGGGTTTATTATGCAGTTTGGGCAACAGGTAGTGAATGGGAAAAAAAGTGGCAAGAAATGGAATGTAATGCGGTTTTTAGGATACTTTTAAAATTCAACAAATTCAAAATTATTTTAACACTTTGGCACTGTAATGCCATGCCCATTGTGATTTGCAGCTGACTGGAATTTAGTTGAGGGCTGCACAAACATTGATATGATTACAGATGTAGAATGTTCATTACCAAATGTAAAAATTTATAAACTTTGTATTTCAGTCTTTTATATACTGCAAGATATTGTTGAAATAGAATTTATAATGCAGTTTGTATTATGAAATCAAACAGGAGGGATGTGCATGTACTATAGAACTCAGTAAACGGTGATTTTTTTCAGATGTTCAGGCCGACAAGAATTACCAGATAATTTAAAGAAGCTGTTCAGAGCTGTAGCTATGGTGTTACCTGATTATGCCATGATTGCTGAGATTTCTCTGTACTCTATGGGATTCATGGATGCTAGAAGGTATTAGTGTAGTATTTCGCAAGATCTTTCAATATTCAGTCCAAAATTTTCAGCCTTTCTTGTACAACATGTATGTAAAGGTAAAGGTTACTACATGACATGCCTATGAAGGCACAACGGGAATTGGAGGTATAGAACTAACCCATTTGCAACCTTCGTGCTGGAAGAAGTGGGTGGTCAGTGCTATCCTCTGGCCATTTTATCCCTGGGAAAGAACTGGTACCCATTGTACGGGAGGCTTGGTTGGCCTTGGAGCTAGTCTGGATGGGTACAAAAAATCTTGCATCCACTGGGATTTGATCCCTGGACTGTCCAGCCTCTAGTGAATTGTAACGTGTAGGTATTATGCATAATTGAAGATTAGGCCAACACATGTTTGATGTTAAACATTACAAATGTTTAAAGAACTTGCAGTATATCTGTTCCCTGAAAACAAGTGGTGTAGTATCCCTTTTATTCCTTTGAAATGTCATGGGCAAAGTATAATCATAGCAGTGGCCATCATATGTGAATTTGGTAGTAATCCTAGTGAGATTTCTACATCATCGTAGAGGCTGTGGTGTGATTGCATTACAATCTGTGCTGGAATTTTTGTGAATAAAATGGAACTGGGAGAGGTGTTCTGTGTGTTTCAATGTCCCCTTGTCCATTGTTGTTCCACCAATGCCACATATTCATTCATTTACTATCTTGGTGTGTTGCATACCACGCCCACAGTAACAGCAGTAACAATAACAACACTTTTACACCTGTCTGTAATGTCAAATTAAGCTTTTTGTAACATTTAGCGTAATCTAAAATTTACAGCAGAATTATTTTTCCAATCAAGGATGGTAGGGGTGATTGAATGCTACGGCATACTGGCTTACCATTCAGAGGGTCTTTGGTTTAGTTTCATATTAAAAATTTGTCAGTATGATGAAAATCATATGAAGAAGGGAGCACACCAAACATTTGAAATACAGTGCATATCAAAATACCTCAGACTGTTGACACTATTCAACATAATACAGTGAAATTTCAGTCTAGTGAAATCATGCAGGTGGGAAAATTATGTTTGTTGTATTGAGAGTTTGTTATTCTGAAAAACACTAAAATTTCAGAATGATAGTTATGAACACATAGAACACTGGAAGAGTCAAGCTTATTATGTTTAATTCATAAAAAACCTGAAATTTTCTTTCTGTTCTGCCTGTTAGTAGTCATTTTTTGGGAAACTCTTGCAGAAATTTTTTTCTCAATTACATTGTGCAGAATGTTTTTCATGGTCGTTATGATATGCCAAAGACCTGCCACCATGTTGAAACTTCATGGATCTAACCTGCACTTCCCTTAAACCCATTAGGCCAAAAGGTTATGCAAAGGATTGGGCATTCTTGTGTATAGTGATCCATTCATTTTGAGGTTCTTCAATTACATATTCTGAGAGTGTCTTTATAGAGCTTTGTCTTTGTTATCACTGCTGGCAGTTTAAATTTGTTTTCTCTGGTGAAATTGCATCAGAATTGATATTGTTCTTGATTTTCTGTCTCTTCAGAAATATAGAGAGGGTCAATGGGCTGTATTTGTATTATCTTGCCACACACTTTTTAATCCCTCTGGTTATCTGAGCTGGAATTTTTTTCTCTCGTGTAGAAAGAACTGCTTGTGTTTATTTTTATCCTCCATACCGCCCACCATAGAAAAACAAAACTATAAAATTAAACTGTAAATGTTACCACATACAGTAAACACCGGGATTGAACGTGCTTTGAAAGAGGTTCTTTCTGACACTGCTGTTACATAGATTGCAGTGACACCAGTGATTTTATACGTAATCATGACAAATGTACAGTGTGCTCACTTTTCTTACAACTTTGCTGTTAAGCACAGAGGCTACAGAACCACAGTACTATAAATAGCTCATCCTGGACCAGGCAGTTACAGTTTAGGACTCAGCTTTGCTGACTTGAAAGTTGGCAAAATGTGAGGGTGATGGGCAGAAGGATCAAGTTGCTGCTGTGAGACTGAGTAGACTTGGTGGGGCATACTGTTTGAAAGTACATACTTTAAAGGATGTTGTGAGAATGCTGCAGTAGTAGTGTTTTCACATGGTGTAGAATGATCACAATTATTCCTGTCATTTCTATATCATTGAAGGACACTGAATTAGAGTCAGTGTCTTTTAATCCAGCTGGCAAGGCACACTACAATATTAACTGATAAGTAAATGTATTTTCTGTTGCCAGTAGCATGAGCTGTGCCTGTTACAAGTGGGCCAGAGTTATGTTTTGACCTCTGATCTTGGTCTTGAACAGTATGGCAGCTCAGCTATAAAGGTGTGTTTAAAATTGCTAATTTGAAATTTTCACCCTTTGAATAGCTAACCACACAAAGTCTATGTCTGTATTGTTATGTCTTTTGATACTGATCTGCAGAAGCCATTAAAAACAACTAATTAGACGTTATCTGTGTTAGATTACGTTAAAGAGGCGAATGTGAATTTTAGCACAGAAAATTTAGTCATAGAGCAACAATTAAAATTCAGTGAGAAGCGAGTATTTCTCCTTCAGTTGATTCAAAATGCTGGCTGATCGATAACACAGAAACACTGTATGATTTGACTCAAACCAGATCGATAACACAAAAACACTATGATTTGACCCAAATCAGTCAATGTAAATGTGAATCTTATATCTCAGTCAAATTGAAACACTCATTGATTTTATTACAGGAAACACTTTTTCAAATTTAATTTTCTATATGCACCTGACTCCTGCTATCAACCAATATAAACACAACTTGGAAATGACTGCGTCCTAGAGTTACAGTGTGCTATGCATTATTTGGCCAGCATGCTTGAGGTGGGGTTGTGATGAGAGATTTGTTTTTGTCTTACGGCTTTATTTCTGTGACTTCTCCCACAAAAACACTGCAGCCATGACCATTGTCTATAGTCTCATAGTTCTTTGTAATGTAAATACCATACCATTATGATCCAATGTAACTACTAACTGTGCCACACCCCTGACACACTTCTTGAGTCTGGCAAACAAAATGTCAGATTTTGTGAAATGTGTGTATGATATTGTTAAATGATTTTATTTTTGCAGATTTCATGTTGATTGCATTGTCTTCGCAGAAGGGTGGGGTTATATTGCATTAATCGGACATAAAAGTTTACAGAAAGACATTTATTAAGTTGGCAAGAAACAGACAATTTTTTTTTTAATGTTAGTCATCCCAATGTATTTATCTTTACATATATAGTGCAACATATCAGTCAAACACAACAGTTTTTGTTACATAAAATGTTATTTTAGGGTGACATGTTTCGACTCCCTCTGAGTCATCTTCAGGCTCTCTTAAAGTACAGATCCAAGGTTAACAAATGTTCATAGTGCATTCTGGGATCCCAAACACTTACATTAGGAAGTATACTTGTAAAAAGTACAATGTCAGTAGATTTTATAATATACACGAGATTTTGGTTTAAAAAATTAAAAACAATAAAAAAATTAATATGAGTGTATGCTATATGAAGGTATTATATTCGTATATATAAAAATTAGAAGGTTACATCTAATTTATATATATATATCTATATGAATACCTTCATATAGCATAGCTACTCATATGAATTTTTTTTTTGTTTTTAATTTTTTAAACCATAATCTCTTGTGTATATTATAAAATCTACTGACATTGTACTTTTTACAAGTATACTTCCTAATGTAAGCGTTTGGGATCCCAGGATGCACTATTTGTATTTTGTATTTGTATTTATTTATAGTTCCTCAAATCCTTACAAGGCATATACCTACCGGATATTGAACTTGTCATATATTGAAACAATAATGGAAAACTATGAATTACAATTATAGTGAAGAGTTACAGTTGTATAACAAGAAATACAGTTACATATATAATAAAAACTCTTGTGTTTGACTGATACGTTGTACTATATATGTAAAGAAACAGACAAACTTCTTTCTACCGATATTTATTTATTGTGGAATATGTTAAAATGAAATTTCATTTATGTGGTATAAAATAATTCTACATATTTATTATAATGACTTGAGCTTGGGCTGGAAAGCTGGAATCATGATTTTATTGCCTGCAGGACAAAGAGATTTTGCTCTAATCTGAACTGTGCAGACTGGCACTAGAGTCCATCCAGGCTCCTGTTCATTGACCACTCCATGTAGTGCTAGTTCAAGAATGCAACTCTCCACTCCTTATATGCCTTCATGTCCTGCAGGGGGCAGGCAGGTTTTGTGGTAAATTTATGTTTGCCTGTGTGTGAAAGAACAGTTTTATGTTTACCTGTGTGTAAGGTTACAGTTTCCTGATTATGTTTGGGGTGCCTTTCTTTTTTTGAAATATTATTATGGTTATTATAGTGAGATACTGCAATTAATTTATACCTCCAATCTGGTAGCACAATTTGTTATACAGTCGTATATAATTACTGTTGACACAACTCTTTATCAACATTTCTGTTAGATCTTTAAAGTGTATGGCAAGATGTGTCAGCCCACATTTAGGTCATCAGGCCCATATTTTAAATAAAATATGTGGCATGCTTAATTTATGTAAAGTGTGGGCCTGGAGGTGATCTGAATGTGGAACAAAACATGTTGCCATGTACACCCAAGGCCTATTAGTAATGTTCAATAAGTGGTTGTGTCGATGACAGTTGCATACTACCTTGCAATACAAGAAAACACATTGAGATGTCTGAGATGAAGAAAGTACATTTTGTAATTAAATTGTGTTATTTACATGCATTTTCACTTGTATTCAAAAAATTGTGTTTGCAGTCTGGCAGAGAAAATTGTGCACACCTACAAGTTATGCTCAGAACATTTGACTGTGCAGAGTCATTACAATTATGGGTTGCCAGATGTTAAAGCTGTGCTGGCTGTGGCTGGCAATCTGAAGCTGAAGTACAAGGATTGGGACGAGTCTGTAATTGTCCTTCAGGCACTTGTTGATGTTAACTTACCAAAGTTCCTGTCACAGGTTAGAATAATTGTTGCACTATGTAGAAACATGCAGGTACACAAAATTTACTTTTTTTTATACTCTGTGGACCACTTTATCTGTGGTTAGTCTTGGTTAATTTTATGCTCATTTCACCAGTTTATTTCTTTTCATTCTGCCATTTTCTGTCCCTCTTGTCCTTCCATTATCAATCCACCACTTCTTCCTTCCCTTGTTCCTGCTACCCATCTGTTTCCTCCCCTCTTTCTGATGGTATATTCTATATGACATAGCATGTGGAAGAGATGAATGTAATCTTCTTTCAGAGAGAGGGATGCCATGTGTTGCATACATGATTTATTTGTCCAGTGCTCTTCTATGAAGATCTTTAGTAGTCTACCAAATAATATCGAGAATCTCAGGAATGGAAGGGTGCAGTTTAAACTTGTACTAACTGAATATCTTATATCTCATTCATTTTATTCACATACAGATTTCTTTGAACATCATAAAAGTAGTACATAGAATTGGTATTTTAAATTTTAACTCATATTGAATTATTAACTTGTATTATGCTGTTTACTTTCCCTTGCATAATAAGAATAACTTTGATGACTAGTATATATATATATATATATATCATATAAAAGTTATATATAACTTGTAAAAGTCTTATATTCTCTGATATATTTACTCTTTTCATATTGTACTTGTACTGTTTGTGTTGTGCATGTTTGCTATTCTTGTGTGTTGTACATTGAGACTTGTCACACATCCGACTGTTGCTTGACAGGTCTTTTGGATATATAAAATTAATATGTATGTATGTATGTATGTATGCATGTATGTATGTATGTATGTATGTTTGCGTGTTACTGTAGGATAGGTCTGCAATAACAACTACAGTAATCACATTTGACATGGATATTTATTTTCAAGTATTATTTGTAAATGGATGGAATCGGTGTACAACACCTGCATATGTGTTGCGATGAAGGAGCGGTGATTTAATTCCACCAGCAGCTAGTGCCAGCCACAGCAGTCCTGCCCAAACTGCTCCTGTCTTGCAGAGTGGAGAAGAGTGCATCTGTCGCATGACAAGCAACCAGCAACGGACCTTCCTGGCCAATAAGATCCGGGCAACTATAGCCGGGCGAACGTAAAGTGCGATGATCCTGGAGAATCGGCTGGAGGTTCGCAGTACTGTTGCGTGGTGGAGAGCTGGGCAGAGAGTGCCGCTCTATCAGGAACTAAGCTGTGGAGGTGGTTCAGTTGCAAACGAGTGGAGTATGTTGCTCAGTAGTGTATCGAGTAGAGAGTGCACCATTCAACGCTGAGCGATGAATGCTACTGCTGGTCGATGAGAAAGAAATACTCTGTGATTCTGGGTCCATTAGCAATAAGCAGTGAGTGCTGTTGGAGGAACCAACCCAACCCACAAACAAGCTAAGTGAAAGCGGCGACTTGTTTGAGTGCAAGTTGACGGTCATTGGCCTGCTTACCCATTCGTGTGTTTTACTGCATCAATTGGCTTAGTAACAAGACACCTTAAATTATAACTAAGATTGCACTTATGCCTGTTACCAATGTCCAAGGTGCATTGGTAGCAATGCCAAGATTGAAGCACTTGCGGCTTCCTTGTATTGGTGCAGGTGGCAGACGTCCACATCAGAAGCACGTAGTCCATTATTGCACAGATGAGCTGCATACCAGCAGGACACCATTCCGGATAAAGAGACTACTCCTGTTTAGGAGAGTAAACAACACTTCCATTCCCTGATCTGCCTTCTTACCTGATATTAGTCGACCAGTTCAGCGGTATCAACCCAATTGATTGGATTCCTAAAAAACTGAATTGGCCAGGATGTGCCTACCAGTCTTACCAGAGAGTGCAGTGTTCTCCAATATACTGATGAGATCCACAATTCTTTCAGCCACCACACTAGGTCTCTTAGATATGCCTTCGGGTAGTTGATGAGCGCAGCTGTCTGGCAGGAAGCGGCTGTTACGTCTGTGTCTGCGTAGAGAGCCATCTCGATATGGTGGAAAGGCATAGGCATGTTGACATACAGACTGAAGGATGGGAGGGGGAAATTACTTCTCCCCAATTCACGCTAGTCTGCTTGCCAAGATACATGAATGTGTTTGGACGGACGTTTCGAACATCTGACCACGGAGTTAGGAAGGGATGGTTTTCACGTGGTACTAGGGTTAATGAAGGACCATTAGCTCATAGAGGAGACCGTTGAACGATATACTATCAAAAGTCTTGGTGGTGGTGGTGGTGGTGGTGGTGGTGGTGGTACTTTGTTGGGGCCCTTACAGAATGTATGCAGGTTTGATGCGGTCTGCTGACATGGTCATCTTGAATGTTTGTCGGTGCCTGCAGTGACTGTTCAATTTGCTGTGTGGTAGGTCCAAAGTGCAGACTATATCATCCTGCCATATTGCAACGTGTGCTGAGTCCTAGAGGTCCTTGTAGAGTTATATGGGGGACTTGGAAGGGCATACTGTCAGAATTGATTGAATTTAATTCATGTGGTGGAGGAGATGGTTTGAAGTTAGTGGTGGCGGGTACTACGAGCTTGCCGTGGGACTCCAGGGGCTCGACATAGACAAGTTCAGTTGTGGAAGGTTGCAAGTCCTTGTAGTTGAAGTGTATGACGAGAACTACGATAGAACTTCGGTCTGTTGCTTATCCTGATTGCATATAATGGCTCTTTTTAGCATGCTGTATAATAGTTCCACAAGACAATTGGCAGCAAGATGGTTGGGGCTTCTCCTGCGAAGATGGAGGCAACATAGCCTTGCCAAGCAGACGGGACTCGAACAGGCGCCCTTGGTCTCCGTGATGGTCGGTGGGCATCCCGAACAGGATAGAAAACGAGTAGAGAGCTTAACACTGTCTCTGCAGTGATGTCCGGCCAGCTCGTGAATCTTTTCACGGTAGTGAGGCAGTGTTGAAATCCTGCTGAGGACAGTACAGTACCAACAAGGTCACTGGGGATGTGAAGGACGGGGGGAGTCGCCAGAGGGAAGCCACCAAATGGAGTAATTGTAGAAAGCCATCCTGCCCAGACTTCTAACAGCATTCATGTCTTAGCAATAAACGAAGTTTCTACAGATTATTCATTACATAGCACCCAGCAGCAGCATGCATCGCTCAGCATTATACAGAGCACTCTCTTCTCGACATGCTGACAGAGTGGAAATCTGCCCAGCTCTCCATCGCGCAACCATACTGTGCATATCTGCCCGACTCTCTGACATCATCGCACTTTGCGTTCACTCTGCTGTTGTTGACCGGGCAGTTCCAAAGCAATGTTACTTGTCGTTTGAAGAGATCACTCTGCTCCACTCTTCAAGAGACCAGTTCTTTTGGCATGATTGCTGTGGCTGGTGCCAGCTGCTGGTGGACCTCAATCTAGGCTCTTATACCGCAACACATACACAGGACTTGCATACTGACTCCATCCCTGTACAACTAAGACATCAGTAAATATCCATGTTAAATGTTTTTTGTAGTTATTATTCAGAAAACAACCTATCCTACAGTAACCCACATATGTATGTATTTATATACTCGTGTGTGTGTGTGTGTGTGTATGTAAGTAATCAGAGTGTTGGAAATCTAGTATATTCTTTATGCTGCATTGTTAACATTCACAGTTACATGCAAAGCTACTTATTTTGGTAATAATAGTCTATAGATATAATGTCAGCTGTTTAAGTGTGATGGGTTAAAAAAATATGAGAAAAGGAGAATTTTTTATCTTCACATCGTAACAGTAACAGTAAAATAGAAATATCCTTCATTCATTGTAATTTTGGTAAAGTCCTAAATATCCCACACTAATAGCAAACTTGCTTCTTTGTCTCTAATTGGTGTTAATGATTTAAGCTGTTACCTGAACACAATAACTTGGTTAGATTTTTTTTAACATTATTGTAGGATGTGCCACTATTTGAAGGGATCTACTCGGATCTTTTTCTGGGAATTGAACTTCCACAACGAGAGTGTGATGTGCTTGTTAGTTCTCTGAAAGAATGCATTGCACTGCACAACCTCCAAGCTACACCTTCTTTCATGCAGAAAATTGTTCAAGTTTATGAAATGATTCTTGTGCGACATGGCCTTATTATTGTAGGACTACCTATGGGAGGCAAGACTCAGTTATATCGGGTATGTATTGTTTATGGGCAAAAGTGTTTGTAGGTAATACTGCATTATAATATAAACATTCAGGGATTGTAGTTTATTTTAATAAAGCCATATCCACTGCATGAGGGCATGTGTATTAAAAGATACTGTTCATAGTTGAAGAATGTGATGGTGTAGGAGACAAGGTCTCAAAATTCTTGATTTCAAACTTTTGCCGTGTTCTGAAAGTTTTATGCTTTCTTCTGGGTAATTCCCTGGCATCTGAATTTTATATGCCGATGTTCTGGAACACACTGTTCCATCTTCATAGGCGGATAGGTGTGAAGAATGACTAGGTTTGAGAATTTTGGAGTATCTTGATTTCAAACTTTTGCTGTGTTCTGAATGTTGTATGCTTTCTTCTGGGTAATTCCCCAGCATCTGAATTTTATATGTCACCGTTTCGGAACACTCTGTTCCATCTTCATAGGCAGATAGGTATGAAGAATGACTAGGTTTGAGAATTCTCAAACCTAGTCATTCTCCATACCTATCCGCATACAACATTTAGAACACAGCGAAAGTTTGAAATCAAGAACATTTCACCTTTATGGGGAGGAAACTGCAAGACACATTCGACTATTTGAAAAACTCCTCATCACATACTCCAGTAGTCTCAACCATAGTCATTTTTCATACCTATCTGCCTATGAAGATGGAACAGACAGAGTGTTACGAAACGTCGGCATATAAAATTCAAGATGCTGGGGAATTACCCAGAAGAAAGCATACAAAAAGGTCTCAGGAGATACAACCGTTAATGTACATAACACACTTTGAAGCCTTTTTGAACATGTTGCTGAGGATTTGCTTGCTTCACTCATGAAACTTTTTTGTTTCTGCTAAAAAGCAAACTTCTGATGTTGGGACTACTCCAGTGCCTGATTATTGGAATATCCAAATTATTGGATGTCAGATTAAAGGAATTTTGGTGCATTTGTACAGTCTTTGATCAAAATTTGAAGTTTCAAACACTCTTATGTCATGTTAGATGCTGGCTGAAGCATTGGCAGCTATAAGTAATAATGAAAATTCAACCATGGAGGAATACAGAGTTCATTACCAAATCATCAATCCGAAAGCAGTTACTCTGGGACAGCTGTATGGGTGCTTTGATCAGGAGTCATATGAATGGTCTGGTGGTAAGTTGTAATAATTTCTGTGTTATAACTGATTTGAAACTGGTGGCCAGTGCTAATATAAACTGCGCTTCACTATCCCAGGTGTATTGGCCAATATATTTCGAGAATACGCAGCTGCTCCTACGCCAGATCGCAAGTGGATCCTTTTTGATGGACCAGTTGATGCAATATGGATTGAGAGATTGAACACAGTGTTAGATGATAATAAGAAACTCTGCCTTATGTCTGGAGAGATAATTCAGGTATGTTGCATTTTTGTTAATTTTGGCAAATATTCTGTTGTAAATGTACTTTCTGTAAATGAACAGATCATATGCAAGAGTTTGAATAGTCTAAAAGTGTAAAATTTACTCATCTGTAATTAAAGCCCACACCATAAAGACATATTAGGGAGTGACCCATCCTTAAGCACTAGATGTAGCTGAGTGGTTACTTCATATCCTGTCAGTTTACTGCCAGCCATATTGTGTAGGAAACATGGCAGGGAATAGAAAAATAAATGCCCTTGTCACTAGCCCATAGCCAGCTATGGCATAATATCAGTCAATCCCACAAATCCATTTACTAACATAATGAATTCTGTGTCATATACAACACAATGGGTGGTGCTGGTGCAGCCTATGTACAGGAAGGATAATTCTACCAGCAATTTTATTCTGTAGGCTACTAAATAAAGCAGTCCAGGAATGTCAGTTCTGGTCATTTGCTACAGTTGGTTAAGGTATGTGTGAGTAAGTGATTTTGCGAGTAGACTAAGGAATTCCATGAGGAAGACATCTAATATGTGGTGATAGTCACAAGCTTTTTTGTTAATGGTAACTGTGTGTTCAAGTTGGGGAGATTTTTTCAGGGTACCTCCGTTTGACTTTCCCAATATGTACATACAAATAAATATTTCCTGCCATATGTACTTACTTACTTACTTACTAACTTACTTACTTACTTACTTACTTACTTACTCCATGTAGCAGAGCCCTTCTTGAGAAGCTACACGGTTTTCAGCTTAGTGAAGAAATTCCCCACATTTTATGAAACTTGAAGGTTCATTACAGCAATTTTCTTGCCATATTCTAATGTTAAAATGCAGCATATAAAGGATCATTTAGTTCAGAATCCTTTGTTTTCTCACCACCTATCTGGAAATATAACAGTAACTCTGTGAGTCATTACAACTATACTTTTTGGCAAAAAATGTGAGAGCATGGGAAGTGGAGTATAGTGTATGTGTCTGAAAGCATGCGGCATACTTGTAAATGTTACCGTTGCATGCGCACACACATTACCAATGAAGGTATCATTGTTTTGGTAACCTCCTGCAGAAATGAAGTTCATGAAGTGGAACAAAATTCTTATGTGAAAATAGCAGGTGTCTGCAGTATAAATAAATGAGAATGCCATCCAGAGCTCCATGAGTAACTTTATGATCATGCTGTACTACTGAATGTTGCAAGGTGGGTACAGATATTCTGAACCAGAAGAGTGTCAACTGCTGGCATTTATTACATTGAATATTCCATGTCTATTCACACAGATATGTCAGAGTTCATAACTGAACAGTACATGGATGAAGATAGACACTAGATTGTGAAGGTATTCTAGCCAAACATTGATTGAGTTGGAGTCTCAGTTGGACCGCCCTTTAGAAGGTTCTTTTGGCATTTACTGTTTCCATTGACAAGTCTATGGTTTTATCCTCTGAACCGAATGTATGTGACTTTTCAGCATTTTGGGAACTTTGTTCCTATAGCAAAGTTAATTAAATTTTAATTATAATCAGCTGAAGTTTTCTAAAATATGGCCAGCCTATGAAAATAGACCCTCTTTCATTGCCTAACCAATCACAGGAGTCCATTGTTTCTTGAAGAAGTCATGCTGAATAATGAGAACGGTGGAAAGAAAGTGATGATTTGAAATTAAGACATGGGAGAAGACCCCTAGAATTGATTGAATGAGCAGGAAGTGAGGAAGCAAGAGGCAGTGAATCATAATGTTATATCTAAGATTTTTCTTTACATGCATTTGTGAGTGTAGATATATTTTCCACAAAATTTAAAATAAGTCAAAGTTGGTGGGAAGTGTTACATTCTCTTTACAGTATTAGCCTGAAAAAGTTGGCGTCCTGTAACTGTGATAAGACCCTGAAGAAAACCTTATGCTCGCCAAGTTAGAGGTAGACTGTGCACCTGAATGTCACTTCCTCCTCTTTAGAAGATTAATTTGGGAAATTAGGAAAATATGTCTCTTATGTTGTGGGTGCGATGGAAATCCTTCATGGATGGCAACATTATTAACCAAGCATAAGGGATTTCTGGGTACACAGAGCTCCAAATCTATGGCACAAGTTGAAATTCTGCAGGATTGCTGCCAAGTGGGTGTTATGCCATTGACATTACAGTAACAGTAGATTCACTACAAGACTAGTCACATCAATCTGGAAGTGTTTTGTTACCAAGGGAACAACGTGTTAAATAGGATTATTACAGTCAATGAAATGTGGGCAAGTGTGTGAACTGGAATATTCCGGTGACAGTTTTCTGTGTAGCTTCATCCACAGTCACCATAAAATACATGGTTTGACAAAACCCGTCACTCACAAAACTGATGGTCATTTTGGCATACAGTGTTCTTGTGTGTGATACTGTACTACAGGTTTCACCTGAGAATGTATAACAATGCATGTAATATCTGCAGTACCACCTTTGTGATGCATTTGGAGAAGTATCCAGAACTGGTTAAAAGTGCAGGCATCCTTCATGATAATGCAACAGCCCACTAAGCAGACACTTAAGAATTTCAAATGATCCATAACTGTGTACTGAGAAATTAGATATTATATCAAAACTGACAAATGTGCCTTAATTATATGGAAGTGTATTATGTATACGATTTACCTCCTATATGTTTTGGCTTTGGCCACTCATGTGGCAATATTCAGGGAGGTACATTACAGAGGATAGATGCATTGAGATGTTACACATCTTTTAAAATACATATTAAAGATTAAAATACAGATAAAAATATTTAATGCTTGCTTCTAATGGGTAGTGGGTAGTATGTATGCAGTAAGTCACCATCCAAGCAAGGGGTATTGATGTTATCAGTACAGTAGACCACTCTATATTCTTTTTGTATTGAAGACCATTGATTGAGGGTGTTCAAAAACAAAGTGCTGAGGAGATTGTTTGAACCCAGGGCAGAAGAAACAACCTTACATTGAAGAAAATTGGATACTGGGGAACATCACTATTTGAACCCTTTTCCACATACTATTATGACATTCGTACAAAGGAGAGTGAAATGGACCAGATATGTAGCATGCATGAGGGTGGTGAGAATTGCATATAAATATATAGTCTGACAACATGACAGGAAGAGACTGCTTGAAGGTATACAGATGTGGTGCAGATGGAGGGTTCTCCACAATAGTGTGTAGTGAAGTGAATTGGGTTTATTTGGCTCAGGATAGGGACTGGTGGCAGAATCTTTTGATCAGGCAGGCAACCTGCAGGCTCCTTAAAATACAGGAAATTTCTTTGATTACCTGAGGAACTTTCTGTTAACTTCTCAAGTAGAAGAGTTTTGCATGGAGTTGGTGAGAGAGGCAGGGTAGACTAAGATGTGATAAGAGAGGACTGGGTAGGAGATCCACATCAAATCCAATTTATTTTGACCAGAGTTTTGAGAATGACTAGAATCCTTTGACTTGCATCAGTGAAGGTATGCTTTTGAGACCAATTTTGACAACCTTTATTTTCAGATGTCAAAAAAGATGAACGTGATCTTCGAGCTTGCTGACCTGGCAGCAGCCTCACCAGCGACAGTATCACGTTGTGGAATGATTTATGTTGAACCAAGCCACTTAGGATGGCGAGCTCTTCATGCTTCTTTTAGCAATGTGCTTAAGGAAAAGATTGTACCAGAACAGTTAGAGCTGCTAACAGAATTGATAAAGTGGTTGGTGCCTGCTGTTTTGAGTTTTGTTATGCACCCATCTTGCAAACTCTTTATTGTAACTTCAGATATTCATCTTTATAATGTAAGTAACATAAATTAGATTTTAAGAATTCTTTGTTTTCCCCCAAAATTGCCATAGCAGCTAAATGTCAGAGAGACACTTTCTGTTCTGAAATAATGCAGAATGCATTATCCCTGTTTATATGAAGCAATTGTAGGTCTCATTGCAATCTACAATTTCTTCTTTGAATTCTTTCCCATTGTGATGAATATTTAATAACACCTTAGTTTTAACAAAAAGAAGGAAGACAGTTTCTTGACAGTCTGAGATTTATGTATCAGTTTCACAAGAACGTTGCTGCTTAGAGTTTTCTAGATGGATATGATATCTGTCAATGAAAAAGCACGAACATCCACACTATAGGTGGTGGGATATGACATGCAGTTTGAATGTTCATGTGGCCACTCTTGGTATCAACCCATAAAGCACAGTGACACCTTTCTTGTACCCCCAAGTTTAGCTGTCAAAATCTGTTTATTTTAAAGAAAGTATATTTTGGGTTCCATTTGATTCTCAAAATAAGTGATTGTTGTACAGCATTAATTAGGTGGTTTTTATTTTTAATGTGCAGAGTATTTTCTTGAACTTAGGAACTGAGGTTTTAAACATTGCTTAAATCAGTTGTGGGACTGATGTGGCCCTCTTCCTTTTCCTGTATGGCCAATGAAGCCTTTAGTTTATTGACATTTTAATCAACATCAGGCCCATATAAATCTGTAAGCCACAATGTATTTTTTTGTACTCTCTTTAAAGTGTGGAATTTTCATGAGGCAGGTGGATATTTACTTGAAGAGTTTAAAATGGACTGTCCTGTAAATAAGATGTAACAGTCCTTGCAATTACTGAGAATTGCTCTTTACAATTTCCTGCTTTTTTTTTTTATTGAGGGTGAGGTATATGACATGGCAGCGAAGAGAAAAACGTGTAGAAGTGCAAGGTTATAAGATTCCCTTGAGTATAATGTAGCAGACACCCACAATGTAAAATGACAGTTATATTGTGGATGTTTTTAAAACTTCAATCGAGGCTGTGTGTTATTTAAGAATAAGAATGGCTAGCCTCATGTACATGGCACATCTGGGAAAGTAAAGAATTGCAAAATCCTCTAAATGAAGATCATTGGCAGGCAATAAATGGATTCAGAACTGCTGGGTTGTTATTGTATAAGGGAGTAGTTGCGTGGAAAAACTGCAAACTCATCTAAGAGCCGACAAAGCTAGAAAAGACATAGGTCTTTATCATCAAGTTGGGTTGTCAGTGTGATATTAAGCTGATTGTCAATCTCCAAATGACTGACTTTGCACTGGACATCAGCAGCTTTCCTTGAAACAGACACTGCCAAAATGAGTTTTTTAATGGCAAACTAAAATATCTAACTATACACTATCAGATAATTCTTGGTGTGTACCTGCTGCCATTTGCTTATGTATGATTTCTTAGCACAAATTCCATTCTAGTTATTAAAAGTTAAAATTGATGTCAATATTATTAGAACAATTTGACTTTGGATAAGAGTCATAAAATCTAAAGGGGGAGTAGGAGAATGGAGAGCACTTCCTAATGCTGCAAAAAAAATATTTTGAGAATATACTTCTTACAAAATCTTGTGCAGTGTTTCATAATCTAATCAAACATGAATAGATTAAATACGATTTGATTTATCATTGTTCAGATATGTTTTAAAAACTCATCATGGTTGTAAAAGGTGTGCACCACTGAATTAGATCAACTGAACATGTACAACATTTCATCCAGGGTTGAATAAATTATGGCTCTCAAGTCAAACAGCCCACAAAAAATTCAGTATGGTCATGTGTAGCTCAACACATATAATGTGGAAATAAATAAAATAGATAAAGTCAAAATTTTTACGGAAATTCAATATTTCAGAACCTTAGTATGTATATGTCGTGAATGAGACCAAAATTGGATTTAAAAAGAACTTTTTTGAAATATGAACAAACCAGGAAGACTTGAAAGAGTTTTTACAGCTGTTGTAATGAGGAAACATTAGTTAAACTTACTAAGCGAACTCAGAGCGTGTCAATCATTCTATCCTACTTGCCATATATGGAGGCCTGCAGCTTGACTGACCTACTGAGTTTCCTCATATTTTGTATTTGTCTTGGAATATGACTGTTTAAGGTCAGGTATGTAAACTAAAACGATGACAAACGTACTTCCCTCTTTATATAACCCCCAACCCCTCCATAGTTACAGTACAGTATTCTTTTGGAGAAATCTTTCAGAACATTATTCATTTGGCACGATACTCGACACTGTACCGACGAAACAAGTACCTATGAGAAGAAGATTAATCAGTACTCGACACTGTAAACAAGTGATTGTTATAGTAACTAAGAGACACCGAGAATGTATTACGGCATACCGCTATTACAAGATAAGCTTTAACAGTTGTGTTGTAACTAACTTTAATTTTACCACAAAATTTAGTCGAGTCCAAATTCCGTTCAGAATTCTAAATTACATACTTTTTGACATTAAGAGAGGCAAGAACATTAATTCGAACACCTCTAGTACAAACTGTTTCTTTGTAACTAACTTGTGTGAAATTATAGATTAGTGTTAGTGTTGTAGAATATAGACTTAGACAAAGAAGTCTCTGCTATCGTTCATTACCGAAACCCCATAGTAACTCTCCGACATTTTGCCTAGGAATAGGCTGGTGGCAGCATTCAACCTACCCTAGATTAAATTCTAGACCCAGAGGACTTAATGCCTCAACCCTCCCAGTGTCTACCAGGGCATAGTTTGGTGGAAGTCAAGCCCCATAACCCTTGTGTTCACGACATATACTTAATATTGATAACTACCTCAGCATGTAGGTGTTTTTAATATCATGTTGGAATTAATGATTAATAATGTGACATGTACCTATCTAACAGCTTTGTAATGACATAATTTCTTGTGAGGCTCTGTGAACTTCAGTCACTTCTAAATGATCTGATTCTGACCATTTGTGCTTCAAGGTATGTAGTTTAACAATAAAGCAATAAGACTGATTTTTCCCTAGCTATAATGGCAGCACTAGAGCCTGTTAACACAGACAGCCACCTTGATCCTTCCTCCATCCCCACTTGCAGTGGCATGGTATTTCATTGCCTTATGTGGAGTAGGTGTGTGACATTTCAGGATGTGTTTGTGAGCCTTGTCGTGCAAATGGAAATATGGAATATTGTGCAGCGGTATGCCATCTTTTTTTGTGTTAAACATGATGAGAATGCCACCACAACACATGGAAATCTTCAGCAAGCATTTGGAGATAATGCAATGTCAAGAGCACAAACCTTTCACTGGCACAAAATGTTGTCTGAAGGCAGAACCCTGGTTGAAGATGAGCAACACAGTGGATGACAACAGTACGGGCAGGTGACGACACAGCACGGGTAAGAGAACTTGTTTGATCTGATCAAAGATTAGCAGTAAAAATGATTGCTGATGAACTGAACATGAACTGGGAAACCGTTTGATTAATACTGACTGAAGAATTGGGGATGAGAAAAATTTGTGCCAAGATTGTTCGCAGGAATCTCACAGATTAACAACAGGATGCACAGATGGATGTTCATGTAGATTTTCTGGAACAATATGATCCAGAGACCAAACATCCAAGTTTGAAATGGTGTTCAGAGCGACCACCAAGCCCAAAGAAAGGAAACAAGTGTAAATCAAAAGTGAAATGTGTGCTTCTTTGATTGCATGGGTATTGTTCACAAAGAGTGGGTTCCTGCTGGGCAGACAGTATTACTACACAGAAATTCTTGAAAGGCTGAGAAAGAGGGTCATACAGGGTCTCAAACATTGTGAAAAACTGGATTCTTCATCACAACAACATGCCAACCCATGCAGCACTCTCAGTAGCACATTTTATGACATTGAAATGTGTTACAGTAATGCCGCAGCCTCCTTACTGACCTGATCTCGCACTTTGTAACTTGTTTTTATTTCAAAAAGTAAATTTGACATTGAGAGGACAGCATTTTGAGTCAACAGAAGCCATTCAAGTGGCTGTGAATACAGGCCTTAAACAACATCCCACAAGATGCCTTCCAGGAATGCTACAAACAATGGCAACACCACTGGAAAAGGTGTTTGTAGGTACAAGAGAAATACATTGAAGGTGACCACATTTAAGTTGATGAAAAGTAAAATAATTTTTTTTTTTAATCAGTCTTATTACTTTATTGGCAGATCTAATAAGTGTTGGCTGTTTGAGCAGGGTCACTATATTGTGCTGTTTGTTGAAATTTGGTATGAGTAATAGCAGTGTGAATTTTTATTTTTTAACCAAATTATAAAAGTCCAGTTATGCATACTGAAACAAAATAACTTCAATCAAAAATGTATGTGGATTTGAAATTGATTCTGTTTTGGTTCATGTTGTATTCAAAGCCTTCTTTTCACATCACAGTCCTTCTCTGTGTTGCTGACATGCATGTTGGAAGGAGAGTCTCAAGTCAGCATTGTGTCGCTTCAGTGCATTCTCGTTTTCTGTCTGGTGTGGGGTTTTGGAGCTACCGTGACAGGTATAGTGTGGGTTAATAATCCCTTCTTCACTTCCATGCAATTTATGGACTTTCCAGTACTTTAAGTGAGGCAAGCACCCAGTTAGCTTTGAATCATTCTGCTATTTGTTCAGCTATGCAAACCACCCTACCTGGAATTAGTTTCTCTCACACCTTTATCTCACTGAAATACTGCAAAAGAATAGTACAAACAAAGCTGACTGTTATAAAACATTATTTAAATAAATGCATTATCTTAATCAAGTGTTCTTTCTAGTTCTTCTGATAACCTTGATTTCTTCCAAAAAATTAGCTATGCAGAGTGTTAACGAAATACGTAGCACCATAGTAGGTGCATTTTCTATACACCAAACAATTCAACATGTGTTTAATAAAGATTCATCCTTGGGACATTTCGTTTTTTAATTATGGTCTGCTTGAAAAGAGAAGCACAAAGTGAGTGTAGTATTCATTCCCACACTGCAAACTCGCTGCATGCGACCCTCCCCTCACTTAAACATGATGTTGCCTGTATGCATGATGAGATGATAGTGTTGCTGTATAATTCGAAACCTTATTCTGTGCTAGACATGGTCAGCTGATATGAACATCATATTTTGACATGCGTAGGACTGCTGTTTGCAGTAACGTAACTCCAAAAAGTAAAACAATTCTGGCATTGTTCAGTGCCTAAGGGACAGGTAAACATATGTGTTTGCAGAAACAGAATGAGGAAAACAAACAACAGCCTTAAGAGCAAACCTGGAAGACAGAATCCTGGAATATGTTTCTGAACATCATAGGACCAGTATATAGGGGATTGCACCTGCAGAACATATTTTTCCTTCACTGTTTGGCAGGCCATGCATGAGGAGCTCCTGTATTGTTACTGTTTGCAATCATTACAAGGCCTAACCCCACATGATTACGCTTAGTGAGCACAGTGTTGTTGTATGAAACCTAAAGTACATTTTCACTGAGTTGAAAAAGTTTTATTGGTAAAAAAATATATTTTTGTTTACAATAACTATTTATGTGTTTCTGCTTTTGTACCACAGCCATCATCTGTCTAAACCAGTATGAAAATAGAAAAGCACAAAAATAATTGTACATCACATATCAATTCAGTGTGGTAATGAGATCTCACACCTTTCAACAGTTCATTGTGTACATTATTGTTTTCTTTAGCCCTGTGGTTTCAGTGTTGTATTTGTTACATACTATATGTTACATTTAGTTATAATTAGTGTATGAAGCTCTTAAAAACCTTTAAAATACTGGGAAGAAATAAAACCAGATGAGACAACAACATACTTTATAACAAAATGTTGGCCCATTGTAAGGAAAAAAGTGATTTTTGATAGGTGTACTAAAAAATAGACAACAAGAAGAGAAATTCTAATCATCAAATAAAATTTTTAAAGAAAGTTTTGAGGTTGTTAAGAATTTCACATAATTTTCAGTAAATATAAAGTAACATAAATTCAACATTAATACTACATGGGTGAACAATTTTATATACATAGTGAACTGTTGTAAGCTGTGAGATATCACTACCAAATTGCATTGATACCTGATACAAATTTAATTTGATACTTTCATACTGTTAGTGGTTCAGCCACATGATGGCTTAGGTATAGAAGCCAATACTTGTAGCTAGTTACTGTAAACAAAAGGGAAATTGTTTACCAATAAAGTTGTGTGGACTGAATAAAGAAGTACTTTTGGTTTCATATTAGAAAGACAGTTGGATGCCACACACAAAGATAGGGTTTTGTCTATTGCTTCTTCACCAGTTTGATAGTAATCCTCTTCTTCTGCCCATTGTGATATTTATAGATGTGGTAAGATTTTCTCACGTTGGCATCATGAAATTCACAATCAGCATTTGTAGACATATATCAGTCCACATGGAATCATTCCATTGTGATGCCAGTGATTTTCATTCAGTGTTTGGGTGGACATAGTAAGAAATACTGGTGGGCCATGGTGTGTCCACTATAGGCTGACAGAGACTGTTCATCATAACCTTTTACACAGTATCCCTCCTTAGTGTATAATTCACAATGGGCAAAGATTTTGTGTGTAGTTCATGCATGATGGAGCTCTGCTTTATTTTAGTATTGCTGTTACAGCATTTTGGAATAAGAAATATCAAGTTTGGTAGTTGGAGTGGACCAGTTGCATGGCTCACAAGATCACATATGTATCTCAAACTCACTTTATTTTTATTAATGGGATTATTATTACAGGTGTTACATATGCTACAGCATTTAATGGTGTAGCAAAACTACAAAGTGCTCAAGATAGTTAAAAGTTCGTATCGAGCATACCTGGAGTTTTTAAACACGTGCCACAGTCCTTAACTAAATGTGCAGTGGGTCATGTGGATGTACAGTGACCTCTTGGGAATTTGTTATAATGTTTTGTTACCAAACAGAAAACCGTAATATTTAAATGGGTGAGTTATAAGTAAACACCTCCCTGTGGACAAAATTACACATTCATTTTTACCCTTCTCCTACCAAACTAAAGGGACCAAAAGTAAATTCTGGAGCATCCAAGGACTCATGTTTACACAGACATTTTACCTTGTTTTTATGCTTAGCCACTAAAGAGATGTCAGGCATTTCAGAAACATTCTGTATATAGGTGTTTATGAATTTCTTTGTTCCGAAAAATAGCTAAAACTCTGGCAGTATTGTTTGTTTATAGGAGATTCATTAGCATGCATGTAAAATCATTTTTTATGGGCATGATTATAATGTGGTTTCTTACCTTATTTACTGCAAGTACCAGTTGCAATAGTATCTTTATTAACTTCAAGCCCACTTCCTCCAAGTGATTTATTAATTAAACTTCTCTAGAAATTAACCACTGTCTTTATCATAATGTTGTTCATTCTATGCAATGGAAATATGTATTCTGTTTACTAAACCAACAAAGGCATAATATACACAACAGTGCAGTTCTATCTCTCCTACATCTTTCAGAAATTACATCGCCTTCATCGGAGAGTATGACACAAGTTATTTAAAACACATTAAAATATGATGCAATTATAGGACTAATATACATTTGTGTCATAGTGATATCTGTAGCAATGTTAATATGATATCAGATAAAATAAAACATAGGAAAGTAGTGTATACATAGTTAAGAGTCTATCTATTTGGAATATTTATAGCACCATACAAACATCTAAAATTTTGGGATTGGAAGTTATACTCTTTTGTTTGTGGTGTGTGCATATGTTGGTTTTATAAGTAAAACATGTAACTGATGCTTTATTTACAGAATGAATGTGTTGCTATTAAGGGAAAGAGAGAAACTGAAGTTTCAACATTATTTTAGGTGCAAGCAGGAAAATATTTGACACCTTCTACAGAGCATTGCTTAATGGACAAAATGCAGATTACCCAAAACCCAAGATGTTCACTTTAGCCAGAAATCAGCTGTTTCCTGAACATCGTCTCGTGTTTGATTGGATTTATGACAAGAAAAACAATGGTTCTTGGATTCCATGGATGGACATTGTGGACAAAGCCCAAACTCAGTTGGCCTCAACTGTCAGGGTGAGTCAGATGTGTGGAGTAGATAATCTATATTGTTACAGGCATTAATATTTTCTTGCATCTATTCTCATTGTCTTAAGTTTATCACACTGTAGATCCAAATCAGGCCAAACTCAATCAAGTGAGTTGAATTCACAATGACGTATTCAACAGAGCAAGTAACGAAGTCATAGAAATACTGAATAAGTTTAATTTTGTGGTCACAAATACCAAAGTGCTCAAGCAACAATATATCAGTCTAGAAATACAGTTCCAAATATTTAAGATATTTAAAATGGTAGAATTGTAAAATATAAAGTGGTAAGTATGAAATTACAGCGTTACGGACATTATGGTTTTCATATCCCTGATGCATTCCAGGCCAGCATCCATTGTCTGAATATTATGTGCAGTGCATGCATAAAAAAAATCTGATGCTGTCTTGTGTGATCCAAGAGGATCTAGTATCTATGGCAACAGCACCAGGCGTAGCACAACGTGGGACTAGATCCTCTTGCATCACACCAGATGGAATCAGATGATTGTATGCATGCACTGCACAAAATGTAAAGAGAATTTGGGCTCTGGCCTGGAATATGTTAGGGCTATGATAATCATAATGTCCACAATGCTGTAATTTTATATCGTTTTACAATTTAACATTTTAAATACCTTAATATTTGAAACTGGGTTTCTAGACTGATATATTATTGCTTGTGTTTCTTTGTATTTGAGACTCCAGGAGGATGGTGTCTCAGTGCTGAAACATTAGGTCTTTTAAAAACAAATGTACAGTTTTTAAACCTCTTTTATGTATTTGTTGGTATATATGATGTATTTTAAGAATAATATCAAATCGGAAGAGGATGTTGAACGCATATGGCTGTCATGCAAACTTAGTCCAATGAATTCTATATTGCGCCTGTGTTGGCAGTTGCACAGACTTTTAACTAATGTCCTGAATGTCTTGCACAAGAGACTAAGGTTGCAAACCTAAAAAATCCAATTTTGCATGAAATCAAACACAGAGGTCGGTGCACAAGAGTTGAATTTGCAGATTTGATGCTGAATGCAATTGATGACAACAATTTTGCGTGGCAGGTTATGTTCACAGGTGAGGCAACTATCCGTATTAATGGTCGTGTAGAGAGGCATAAATTTTACAACTCTTATCATGGCATTTACTTGGGTATTTTACAATTGTTGGTCTCTTGGCATATTGAGGCAGTGAACAAGAAGGTATAAAAGTTTCAACAAGTTGTTGCTTGACACTATTTATTAATGAGATATGAAATACTGTGAGTGTCAGAATCTGATAGTTGATTTAAAGAGGTGGTTTACTATTTTGGCCTCCACAAAGTCCAGTTTTCTCACCAATGTATTTTTTGTTTGGGGCTTATAAAATTCTCATTTACCCAGAGAAAGGACACGATTCATGTCATTTATGAGACAGAATTACTGCAAGTGTGTGGCAGCTGCTCTGGAAATGCTTCTATGAATATAGTAAAAAAATGAGTACAATGCCAGATGTTTGTTGGGCTACAGACAGTGCATACATTGAGATTTTCTGAGGTGCATTTGATAATTTTATGAGTTGTTGATCATATTAGAACAAATCCCATCTCTATATCCCTCTTACCATAAAAGTTCTTATGTCTCGAAAGTATGTTCAAGATTTTTGATAATCTTGTATTAAGACAAGTACTCAAATTCATACATGTGACACTAAAGGTGTCTTATGTTTGCTGAACTACCTTGATCAGGATTTCATGCTGAAATTTAGAAGGAAAGTTCCCTTGAAGCTGAGGAGTGTAAGCCTGATGAGGGAACGATTATGGTTTCGAAGTTGACTGCATGGCTTGACTTGGGCTGATTGAAACTGGCATCAAAGTGTTTGATGACACTGATTTGAACAAGCAGCTGCAGTTAGACAAAAATTATGAGAATGCTTGCTGCCTAGGAGGAGAATTTGAAGGAGAAGAATAGGTTGTTGTCATTGCCAGACTTCAGTGATTGATTGCTTCTAGTTATCTCCAGATACTCATGCGTAACCATATGTATTGTTTCACATCAGAGATGATTCAGCTGACTTGGCTGAATTTCAAAAGGAAGTGCCCCATCTTTAAATTTTCATTTGTTTGCCATTTCATACTTTTGCAAATTGCTCATTAAGTATGAACATATTATTTTCTTGGTCAAAACAGATTGTATGGAATCACCCTTCCCATGTTAACATTGCATTTATTGGAAAATTTCTCTATTAATTTCACCAGTCTTGGAACTACCTACAGCATAACTTCAGGGGATGACTAGATGTTATTGCAGTTAGAATGTTACATTATTTCCTGTCATACACTTGAACAGATTGGTACTGAGCTTCTTATCAGTACCGCTGGCCCATGATGGAAATGATATCAATATTTAGTCTTTACAATTATTTATTTCATCACTGTAAGTCAGTAACAGATTTGATGAATGTGTAATTGTGAATATTTTGGTATGAAAACATACTAAGTGTCTGAAAAATTAATTGCATTGTGAACTTCTCATACTTCTTAGGCAGAATATTCTCTAAGTGGGAAATTTATTAAAATTGCAATATATATGTTGATTTTATGGGAAAATTTTGGCATTAAATTAAGTGGGTTTCTCTGTGGGATGCAAACTTCTATGAGTTTCTAACCATGTGATTTTATATTTCAGCATGAATTCTGTGTTGATGTATGTATGCAACACTTTCATGTAATCATTTACTTGGATACTTATATTGTATTATGCCAAACTCCTTAATGGGCTGAAACATGCTGGAGACATGATTGAGACAGTTGGGTAGTTCCGAACCAGTGTAAATAGTTGATTTTGATTTGATTATTGATTGTGTACATGGTACAAATGACAAATTACATTGTTGTAAAGCTTAATTGATTAAAAGATGTTGCATGTCTGTCCAGGTGAGTGAAGTCATCATTCCCACAGCTGAATCAGCATGCCAGTCATTCTTTTTGAAGATGATGTTAGAAGCAAAGATTCCAGTTCTGTTTGTTGGCCCTACTGGGACTGGTAAATCTGCAGTCATTCTCAGCTATCTCTCCAGTCTTCCTAGAGACAAATTCATCCGCAGTGTGGTAAACTTCTCTGCCCGGACATCGGCTAACCAGACACAAGAAATTACAATGTCCAAATTAGACAGGTATTTCACATTATCATGCTAAACTTGGTTATACATAGTGTTATGACTTGAAACTTCCAGTGAATCAAGAGTCGAACATAGAAGTATTTGTATATGTCTGTACAAAGGCAAAATCAGTAGTTAATATTTATTATTTTTTCTGAAAATTAGCTTGTTTTCCTGTTCACTGTAGTACATTTGTGTGTAATTGTTGTTTAATAGTAATTTAAATAATAAATCCAAAAATGTCAAGACTGAAGTGGCTAGGAAATGTACGATGGAAGGTTAGGGTAATACACTTTAATAAAATATGTGAAGACTTATTTCTTTTTATAAATTCAAAGCAGGGTCAAAAGGTGGTGAGTATTTTTGGGAGTATTCATTCATTCATTCATTTCATTTCATTTCTTTGGCATGTACAGAATGTGATGATTCCTTGACGTTCTCAGAAGCCTCTTCCATTCCTCTCTGTTATATACCCTTTCCTTCCACCCTTTTCCACCAACTAGTCTTCCATCCTCCCACACTTCATCTTGCCATCTATTTCTTGGTCTACCTCTCAGCCTTGTTGCTTCCAAATTCATATATAATACTTCATTTGAGATTATGGTGTTAATAAAACATTATGAAACAAATCTCAAAGTTATAATGACATGTTGGCAGAACTGGTAAATCATGCAAATTAAAATCATTTTTAAAAAAGCAAGAAACTTGTGCAAATGAAACAAGAAGTTGTGTATAAAATTAGTATGTTTAATGAATCAACACATAATTCAGGTTTTATTTTGGCCAATTTAATTGCAACCACCTAAAAACCTTCACAAGAAGACACTTCATTTGAAAGTGTTTAGGGGAGACATCTAAAAATTATCTATCAGCTGAAACGTACAGGGATTCAAACATGTTAGCAGATACACTGTAACTTAACATGTAAATGGTCAATGATTTGAGGGATAAACTAAGATCGAGTAATAAATCTTTCAAGTCTACTCAAGCGCAGTGGGTGAAAGCACAGATATTAAGGTACTGCTAAGCTTACACTGTTCATTGATGTTGTAACTAAAATTAACAAATTGAACGAAATAAACTCTGTCTCACCAATAAAGAGTCCTGATTACGTTTACTAAATTAAAAGTAGGTTTTAGGGATATTTATTTTTTGTATATATCTTTTATGAATTTTACGATATGTTTTTAATTTCCTTATTATTTGTGATACTATGTTTGTGACATAAAGTGTTATTTAGATGAATTATTTTATATTTAATATGTGTAAGGATAAGTCTTACAAGTGAAGGTATGGCTCATTTAGAATGCAGGTACCAATTTTTGTCAGAGACTGTGCTCACCTGAGGAAGGAAGCAATAGCTTTTGAAATGTCATGTGTATATAGTGTGGTGTACGTGTTGTTAAGATGAAGGAGAAGCCCTTTTACTTACTGGTGATTGCCATACATTGTCAGCTCATTTGCTCAAGATGGAATTAATTACTATTTGTTCCAATATTATGTTTATTTTATGATCTTTTTGACTGGTAAACATCTTCTCAATCCCTAAGTAGTATGTAATTTCTTTCCTTGTCATTTTCTGGCAAGCTGATGAGCTCAGTCTCTTGACCAAGTCACTGAATTTTTGAAAAGGCCATGGCAAAATGAGAAGGTAGATATTTTATAAGTTGCACAAATAGCCAGTTTCCATACTGCAACGCCATTGTTACACATTAATTTCAGCATAATCAATGAATTGCAACATTATTTTTTATAATTTATGGAACCTGGTTTTTCTGACGTGAAACATGAGAAAGAAGGTAATGCAGTGCCATTATTCTGCTTTCCAGGCGCAGGAGAGGAGTCTATGGTCCCCCTATGGGCAAAAAGTGTGTGCTGTTTGTGGATGACTTGAATATGCCACAGAAGGAAATTTATGGTTCACAGCCTCCCCTTGAGTTGCTGAGACAGTGGTTGGATCATGGACATTGGTTTGACCTCAAAGATAAAACAACACTGGAGCTTGTTGATATTGTAAGCACAGTAAACTTCTATTTCTAGAGGGCACTTCTTTTAACAAACATTTTATTTTTGTGAATATTTGATCCTCAAAAAATATATGTATTAGTACATAATCATTCCAAAATTTAGCGCTGTGTACTTCACATTACTAAACAGCATTTGAGACTTTAGCAGAATTTTCTCTAACAGAAAGAGGACCAATGGTTTTGAAGAAGTATGTAACAGAGAAGGTATGCATTAGTGATTTCCAGAAATATTGTCTGAATATTTAAATCTGGTGAAAATTAATTGATATTTTGCAAAACTTAAATTTATTGTTTAAGTAGGATCATGGCCCTGATTTGGCTTCAATTTTAACTTGTCTCAGTCTTTAGTTTCATTGATGTCTGTAAGTACAATGTGAACATTTAATGGAGTCTCTTTTGGGATGTCTTTCAATGGAAAGTATATGTTGTGGATAAAAATTAAATTCCATTAGTAACTTGAGGTTTTACATGTGTTTTGTACTGTCAGACAGTGACTGTGCCTTATGCCATTAAACTTAAAATTTAGTGAACTGCTATTTAGATTACTGTTCACACATTCCTTTGAGATGTGTAGTTTGTGATTTTATATGCAATCATTTTGGTTATTTTACAGTTATTTGTGGCAGCCATGGGACCTCCCGGAGGTGGCTCAAATGAAATTTCAGGACGATTTACTTGGCACATGTTTATTCTTTCTGTTGACTCATTTGAAGACACAACTCTTGATACAATTTTTGGTTCCATCATGGAATGGCATTTTGCTAAGGGTTTTGATGATAACATTGCAAGATTATCAAAGGTTAGTACAAAATTGTCTGACAATTTGACATGCAGTTAATTATGTAAATTAATTGTGCTTAGCATTTTAAAAATACATAGTTGCTGCATTATGTATATTTACACCTAACATATGTAGATTTTAGCAGCATTCAAGATAAGTGTTAATTTTAATTATATTTTTCAACGTTACTGCTCATTGACACCAACATATTTCATCATCGTTGTTGTCCTTTTTACTGTAATACCTCTTTGTAGCTCGTAAAAGTTGGACATCTGAAAATACATCTCATAAAATGCTATGTCCTTCGTGTTACCCCAGCTGTATTTCTCATAGCTGCTATTAACCATTTTTGCTCTGAGAGAAACCAACTGCTGCAAACTATCATATGTACTATCACATTACAATCACAATACCAAGTCTTGCATCTTTGGTCTTTATAACACTAACAATGGCAACCTACAACCTGATAATGAAGTTTCAACTTCTCTTACATGTGAGTGTAACAGCTGATAGCTTCACGTCTTTCATCAGCCATATCAGATGTCTACGTTACCATATCACCACTTGCTTTTAGTTAGATTTTAACAATAATTTCAACATGTAATAATGTAATGAATTTGTAAATGGAGATCTAAATATTCACAGAAAGCAATATGGGCCTGTACTGCATTTAAGTGTTTTTAAATGTATTTAGCCTGATGGTGACCCATGTGGGTTGAAACATTTTGCATTAATCAACACTAAAAGTTAGTTGTGTTGACAGTTACACTTATATGGTTATCACATGATCACACAATGGGATGGCCACCTTAAGAAGCTTGTGTACGTGGTTGGTTTTAATTCAGTAACTTAAGGTGTAAGGTATTAAAATACGTTGTCACAATTATGCATCTTGCCTGGAATGGGATACACTTGTTTTAACTATGAATGGGTGCTTGTGGCCTCCTGACCATATAGCACATTTACATTCTGACAGACATGAATGAATATAATAGTGTTTGTTATATAAATTACTTTACTATATGATCACCATTGTATTTTTTATGCAGGGATGAAGTTGAATGAGAATTTGTTTTCTTCATTCAATGATAGTGAAAGGTGTCTCATTTTTGTTCATATTTCTTAGCCACAACGTTGAACATCACTCTAACCAGAATAAACAAAATTTAAAATTGCATTAAAGGAACTTTGTTTATGGATGTGAAATGTGAAAGACTGATCCATTGCCATTGTTGCACAAAAAATCGGTCTGGCATATGCAGCATTTTTTTGTCCACAGATTTGCTACAAGTTCCTTTCTTGTCCTCAGAATACCAGACACAATGCACAAATCCAAGAAAGCAAAAAGCTTTTCTGAACTGATTTCTTTCCACAAATTTCTAATTTGGGAACTTCCCTCAGCAATAGAATGACATTTCATTCAGTATATCATCGGTAATGAAGAGTTTCAGAATCTCAGCATTCAGTCCTGGCATACCTACAATGTATAGTGTTTCCTGCAGTGACTCACAAGAGGTGGTAGCTTATTCCAAATTTGCCCATTTTTTG
>Ga0123352_10001023_pt1 | contig 36014 bp, 32 predicted proteins | sample TergutLab28metaG_FD_89700 | JGI IMG/M metagenome (GOLD analysis project Ga0123352, IMG submission 89700) | Labiotermes labralis P1 segment gut microbial communities from Petit-Saut dam, French Guiana - Lab288 P1 | ecosystem: Host-associated > Arthropoda: Insects > Digestive system > Gut ... | reverse complement strand
TGTAGCGATGGTACAATACTAGAAAACTCAAAGGGTTATTATTGCACACGCTTTAGAGAAGGCTGCAAAATGACTATTTGGAAAGATAGTACAAAGCAATACGGACTTACTCTTGAGCCAAAATTAATTAAAGAAATTTTGGCAAAAAAAGTGATTGAAAATATTGAGATAATTTTGCCACAGACAGGCGAAAAATGTACGGCTTCACTACATTTAGAGCCAGAGCAAGAACCTAAGATACAAATTAAAAATGTTAATCGGAATAATTAAATATGTACTTATCGTCATTCCGACTGTTTTGTGAGATTGTGGGTCAAGCCCGCAATAGAGTTGTAGCAAAACTATTTTTTGCTGGACTGTCATCCCGCACTTGATGCGGGATCCCATCTGTAGAGCAAGTACAAGGGGATTGCGGCGTTCGCCGCAATGACGATTAGGTCTACAAATTTTAGTTTCGCTACAACTCTAATGACAATCAAAAATTCATAGCTTTAGCCAAGTCTTTTGCTTTGCTACAAGTTTAATGACAACAAAAGCACCTCGGAAGAAGTTCAAAGGTGCTTTTTTGTTTAATTTATGATTTGAATAAATTTGAGACAAATTTGAGACTTTTGAGGGGTACTTTTGTGTTATACTATGATTGTGGAAAATTGAATAACATAAAAAGCCTGATTTTTAAGGGATTTTTATGAGGTATATTTAGTACGTCCCTAGATTTTAGTTTCTAGCCAATCGTGTGTAAGTGTTCGGATGAACTGTAGCATCAGGTTGTGCCCATAAACCAGCGATATTTATTAGTTCGCCTAACTCTATTTCGTCGAAAATTTGAAGTGTACTGTTATCTATAATAGCGTAATCTACAATGTTTTCATTCCATCTATCGCTTATTATTAGGCGTCCGCCTGATGTTGACCATGATATGTCAAACTCTTCGCCCCACCGAGTAATTATGACACCAGTACCATTCCTCGAAAATTCAATAGTTGTAGAGCTCCTTTGATCTCTCCAAGTGCCAACTAGAGACATATCCCTCGACCCACTGCTATACGCAAAAATAATAACACCAATCACTAGAGCCACCAAAACCCCTATTATGGCAAATTTTTTCTTACTCTTTTTCATGTCGATTTTTCTCCTTTTAAGTAGTATTTTTACCATTATATCACACGGGGGGTGTGTCAATATTTAATTATAAAAAAGCAGTAAAAATTAACAGAAATTTTGTTCATAGAACCCTTGAACTTTTTCTATGGGTATGGTATAATAATAAGATGACTTATTGTGGAAAAAGGGTGGTATAATAATGCAAAAATTTGAAATAGTTTCAGAGTTTAAGCCAACGGGCGACCAGCCAGAGGCAATAAAAAGCCTTACAGATGGGTTTATAGAAGGCAAGAAGTTTCAAACGCTTTTAGGGGTTACAGGTTCTGGTAAAACGTTTACAATGGCTAATATTATAGAAAATTTGCAAAAGCCAACCCTTATAATTGCACACAACAAAACCTTGGCGGCACAGCTTTATAACGAGTTTAAAGAGTTTTTTCCAAACAACGCAGTTGAGTATTTTGTTAGTTATTACGATTATTATCAGCCTGAGGCTTATGTTGCTTCGAGCGATACTTATATCGAAAAAGAATCTACTGTGAATGATGAAATTGATAAGCTAAGGCACTCGGCCACGTCGGCTTTGTTTGAACGAAAAGATGTTATAATTGTTGCATCTGTTTCGTGTATTTATGGTCTTGGTGACCCTATAGATTATAACGAACTCGTACTTTCATTACGTCCAGGTATGCAGAAAGATAGGGACGATGTTTTGCGTAAATTAGTTTCAATTCAATACAATAGAAACGACATGAATTTTATAAGGGGAACTTTTAGAGTTAGGGGCGACGTTGTTGAAATTTTTCCAGCATACTCTTCCGACACGGCTTTTAGGGTAGAATTTTTTGGCGACGAAATCGACAGAATAACTGAAATTAACGCACTAACGGGCGAAATTGTTGGTATTCGTACGCATGTTTCTATATTTCCTGCATCTCACTATGTTACTAGCCAAGACAAGATGCTTAGTGCGATTAAACGAATACAGGACGAGCTTGTAGAAACCGTGCAAAAGTTTAAAGAAGAGGACAAGCTTATAGAAGCACAAAGAATTTTGCAAAGAACAAATTATGATATAGAAATGCTAACAGAAATGGGATTTTGTTCAGGAATAGAAAACTACTCAAGGCATCTTTCTGCAAGGGCAGAGGGTAGTACGCCGCATACTTTGATTGACTATTTTCCTGATGACTTTTTGTTTATTGTAGATGAATCGCATGTTACAATTCCGCAGGTTAGGGGCATGTATAACGGCGATAGGGCAAGAAAAACTAGCTTGGTGGATTATGGGTTTAGGCTTCCGTCGGCACTGGATAACAGGCCTTTAAAGTTTGAAGAGTTTGAAAATAAGATTAACCAGATGCTTTTTGTTTCGGCCACTCCTTCGGTTTACGAGGGCAATAATACCGAAAATGTTGCCGAGCAAATTATCCGCCCAACTGGGCTTTTAGACCCTGTTATTACCTTGATGCCAGTTAAGGGTCAAATTGACAATTTAATTACCGAAATTAATAAAGTTTTAGGGCGTGAAGAAAAAATTTTGATTACAACACTAACAAAAAAAATGGCGGAGGATTTAACTAGTTATTTAAAAGATACTGGCATCAAAGTTAGGTATCTTCACTCTGATATAGATACGCTTGAAAGGCTTGAAATAATTAGAGATTTGCGTATGGGTGTGTTTGATGTTTTGATTGGAATTAACCTCTTGCGTGAAGGGCTTGATATTCCAGAAGTTTCGCTAATTGCAATACTTGATGCCGACAAAGAGGGCTTCTTACGTTCGGAAACATCTCTAATTCAAACTGTTGGGCGTGCGGCGAGAAATGTAAACGGAAAGGTTATTATGTTTGCCGATAGGATGACAGATTCGATGCGAAAGGCTATTTCTGAAACAAACCGCCGCCGTGCAATTCAGGAAGAATATAATGCTTTACACGGCATTACTCCAAAGAGTATAATTAAGAAGATACATGATATTATTCAGATAACGGAAACGGTTGAAGAAAAAAAATCTATGGGGCTTCTAAAAGACCCAGAATCTATGACGAAAGACGAAATTAAGAAGCTGATAGAAAAACTTCAAAGAGAAATGAAGCGGGCATCTATGGACTTGCAGTTTGAAAGGGCGGCACAAATTAGAGACGAGCTTGTGGAATTAAAGAAAATTTATAACGAATAGGGGAATTATACATGAAAGCAGTAATTGCAATTTTAGTAGCAGTAGCGGTTTTTGTAGGCGGAGTTTTTTCGTCACAATTTATATTAGATTTATTTAATATGGGGCCAGAGGCAGAAACGGTGTATGTAGAAGTAGCGGGAGAGCCAGAAACACCAAGTTTTGATATAAATGTTGGCGAAACGTTTCATGCAGAAATGAATGCTGTGATTAATAGTATTGGCACTAGCGCTCATATGAATGGAAGGCAATTTTATGTTTCTAATTTTCTTGGTGACTTTGACAATTTGGACGGATGGAGTTTAAGCGTTGAATGGCGTTCGGCAGATAGTTTCTTTGGTAATCCACCAGAAAATTGGGAAGAGGCTACAGAAGACGAGCGTAATGAATATTTATTGACTATCTTATTAACTGGGGAGGGCTTTTGACTGACCAAGATATAGAAGAAATCACAGTATCTATGTTTTGGCCTGCTGATGGTATAAATGCTGATTTGTACACCGAAAGAACAGGCAAGATGGTTCAGTATCAAAGTTCTAACGCCTTTGTTACTAGTATAGCTATAGAATATTATTCTTATTTTATGCAATTTGACGAGGCAGGTGCGTTTTTCATAGTATTTAATAACTTTGCAACAGAAGAAGAACGCTTTAATGAAAATCAAAGAGTTTTTGAAGAATTTTTAAGTTCAATAACATTGTGGAGGTTCCACCAGCACTAAAAATGTGCTGCCCTTTCAAACTGTAAAATAAATAGGAAAAGAGAGTATTTATGAAGAAGATAGTTGTAATTTTAATAGCACTTGCAACATTTACCTTGGGATTTTTCGCGTCGTATTTTATATTAAACAGAAACAATGAATTGATTGAAATTGAAGCACTACCTCTTAGAATAAGCTTTGGCGAAAATTTTCATGCAGAAGTAAACGCCATGCTTAATAGTAACGACCCTAATGACAGAATAGGTTTTAATGACCCATTTTTAGGGAGAACGGTTAGCTTCAGCGATTACGAAGATGAGTGGATTTTAAGCATCGAGTGGCGTTCGGCAATACATTTTTTTGAACACACAAATCCACCAGTAGATTGGACTAATACGACACAATATGAGCGAAATAGGTATTTTCATGATTACCTTAGATCATGGGGGCCGCATGGCGAAGTGGAAAATATTGCGTTTACAGTGGAGCTTATGGGTACTCAAATGGGATTTGCTGAGCAAATGGGGCAAATAATTAGATATGTAGATGACTTTGGAACATGGCACACATACGCTGTTGTAGAGCATTATTCATTTTCTAGGCATTCTATGCAAGATTTTGGTGAGGGTGCATTTTTTATAAGATTCTTTAATTTTGCAACAACTGATAATAGATTTGTTGAGAATGAAGCAATTTTTGAAGAGTTCTTGAGTTCGGTAAGATTGTGGAGATTATACTTAGACTAAAACATGACACACAGTTGTCGGCTTTAATTTGATACAATTATAATGTGAAAGTATAAAAAAATGCAACAGAAAGAGGACAAAAATGGACAAAATAGTGATAAAAGGTGCAAGAGAAAACAATCTTAAAAATATAAATCTTGAAATACCTAGAAATAAATTTGTTGTTTTAACTGGGGTTTCGGGTTCGGGCAAATCTTCGCTTGCTTTTGAAACAATTTTTGCAGAGGGACAAAGGAGATATATCGAGTCGCTTTCGTCTTACGCGAGGCAGTTCTTGGGTCAAGTTGAAAAGCCCGATGTTGATATTATTGAGGGGCTTTCGCCTGCAATTAGTATCGACCAAAAAACAACAAACCGCAATCCGCGTTCTACAGTTGGAACGGTTACAGAAATATACGACTATTTAAGGCTTTTATTTGCAAGAGTAGGCATTCCTCATTGCCCAGAGTGTGGCAAAGAAATTAAAAAACAAACGGTTGATGAAATTGTTGACAAAATAATGTCTTTAGGCGAAAATGCGAGGATTCAGCTTTTAGCCCCCGTTGTTAGGGCAAGAAAAGGTGAGCATGTTAAGCTTTTAGAAGATGCTAAGAAAAGCGGTTATGTGCGTGTGCGTGTTGATGGTTCTATTTACGATTTAGGTGAAGAAATTAAGCTTGATAAAAATAAGAAGCATACTGTAGAAATTGTTGTTGACCGTATTGTAATTAAAGATGGTGTGAGGAAAAGGCTTGCGGAATCGGTTGAAACGGTTGCAATTTTATCTGGCGGGTTAGTTACGGTTTTAACTGATACAGAAGAGCTTAATTTTAGCCAGCATTTTGCTTGCCCTGATTGTGAGATAAGTCTTGATGAAATAGAACCGAGGCTATTTTCGTTTAACAATCCTCAAGGGGCTTGCCCTGATTGTTCGGGCCTTGGGTTTCAAATGAAGTTTGATGTGGATTTGGTTATTCCAAACCCTAGGCTATCTATTGCACAAGGTGCAATTCATGCTCCCGGGTGGACATCTGTTTACAATGAAAATAGTGGCGTTAGGGGTCTTTTTGAGTCGCTTGCAAAACGGTACGAATTTAGCCTTAAAACGCCGTATAAAGATTTGCCAGATAAAATTAAAGATGTTATTTTAAATGGCACAGGCGGCGAAAAACTGCCTGTAGATTATGTTTCGGGCGGCAATGTTAAAACGTATTATTGGGCTTTTGAAGGGATTATCGAAAGTATGAACCGCCGCTATAAAGAAACAGGCTCAGAGTATATGCGTGGCGAGTATGAATCTTATATGACAAAAATCACTTGTGCAACTTGTAATGGAAAACGCCTTAAACCTGAGGTTTTGGCAGTTACTGTTGGCGATAAAAATATTTCAGATATTACTTATATGAATGTTAAGAATATTAAAGAATTTTTTGATGGGTTGAAATTAGGAAGTACCCAAATGCAAATTGCAGGTCAAATTCTTAGAGAGATAAACGCAAGGGTTGGCTTTTTAGTTGATGTTGGGCTTGATTATTTAACGCTTGCAAGAACGGCATCAACTCTTTCTGGCGGAGAGTCGCAAAGAATTAGGTTAGCTACGCAAATTGGTTCGGGTCTTGTTGGCGTTGTGTATATTTTAGACGAACCGAGTATTGGTCTTCACCAACGTGATAATGATAAGCTTTTAAAAACACTCACACATCTTAGAGATATTGGAAACACACTGATTGTCGTTGAGCATGATACTGATACAATGCTTCTTTCTGATTACATTGTTGATATTGGGCCGATGGCTGGCACAAACGGTGGCGAAGTTGTTTTTGCGGGTACACCAGAAGAGATTTTAACTTGTGAAAATTCAATAACGGGAGATTATTTAAGCGGAAGAAAAAAAATAGAAGTGCCAGAAGTTCGCAGAAAAGCAGAAAATGGCTATTTAAAAATTAAGGGTGCATCTGAAAATAATTTGAAAAATATTAATGTAGATTTACCGATTGGCATATTTACCTGTATCACGGGGGTTTCAGGTTCAGGCAAGTCGTCTTTAGTAAATCAAATTTTGTATAAAAGGCTTGCGAGAGATTTAAACGGTGCAAGATATAAACCAGGCAAGCATAAATCTATGGATGGTATTGAAAATTTAGACAAAATAATTAATATAGACCAATCACCAATAGGGCGAACTCCACGTTCTAACCCTGCAACTTATACGGGTGTTTTTGACATTGTGCGTGATGTTTTTGCCGAAACTACCGAAGCAAAAATCAGAGGCTATCAAAAAGGCAGATTTAGCTTTAATGTTAAAGGTGGGCGTTGCGAGGCTTGCTCGGGCGATGGCATAATAAAAATTGAGATGCACTTTTTGCCTGATATTTATGTTCCTTGCGAAGTTTGCGGTGGAAAGAGATATAACCGAGAAACTTTGGAAGTTACGTATAAAGGCAAAAATATAGCCGATGTTTTAGATATGACGATCGAAGAAGCATACACATTTTTTGAAAATATTCCACGCCTTAAAGATAAGATGCAAACGCTTAACGAGGTTGGGCTTTCTTATATCAAGTTAGGTCAGTCTTCTACAACTCTTTCAGGTGGCGAAGCTCAAAGGGTTAAGCTTGCAACAGAGCTTTCTAAGAGAAGCACAGGTAAAACTGTGTATGTTTTAGACGAGCCAACAACAGGGCTTCATACCTACGATGTTCATAAGCTTATAGGCATACTCCAAAGGCTCACAGAGGGCGGAAACACTGTTGTTGTTATTGAGCATAATCTTGATGTAATAAAAACTGCTGATTATATTATAGACTTAGGCCCTGAAGGTGGCGATGGTGGCGGCAAAATCGTTGCAAAAGGCACGCCGGAGCAGGTTGTAAAATCAAAGGGTTCATATACTGCAAAATATTTAAAAGAAGTTTTATAGCAAATTAACCTAAAATGTGATATACTATATAAAAAGATTAGAAATAGGTGTTTGTAATGAAGTTAGAACTTGTTATATTTGATATGGATGGGCTTATGTTTGACACTGAAATGGTATATTACAAGGCTTTTATTCGTGGGCTTAAAGAATTTAATTTAGAGTTTGATAATGGTGTGTTTTTAAGTTCTATCGGCACAAGTTTTATAAAAACTCATGAGATTCTAACTGAAAGGTACGGCAGATTTGTAGATATTGATACTTTGCTAGACAAAGTAAATTCTTACAAAGACGATATTGTTTTAACCGAGGGTTTGCCTATAAAAACAGGGGTTTTAGAGCTTATAGAATTTCTTGATGAAAATGGTATTAAAAAGGCGATTGCAAGTTCTAGTTTTAGAGAGATTATTCTCGAAAACCTTAAAATTTCAGGCATTAAGAACGATTTTGATTATATAATTTCGGGTGCAGAGCTTAAAGCATCTAAGCCCGACCCTGAAATTTTTACAAAAACCTGTGCTGATTTAGAAATACATAGAGATAACGCTATTGTGCTAGAAGATTCATTAAACGGACTTAGAGCGGCGTATTCGGCAGGAATTAAGTGCATTGTTGTGCCTGATATGCTTCCGCCAGATGCCGAAATGAGGGAAAAAGCTTGGCGTATAGAGGAAAATCTTTTAATTGTGCGGGATTTGGTTAAAGAGATTATGGGAGGCTAAATTGAAACTAGAACTTGTAATTTTTGATATGGACGGTCTTATGTTTGAAACTGAAAAAATCTATTTTGAAAGTGCGGTAAAAACGCTTAAAGAAATGGGGCACGAACACGATATTGAAACACATCTAAAAACTATTGGAACGGCGTGTAAAGATGCAGGTGAAATATATCAAGGCAAGTATGGTTGCTTTGACGATTATGCCAGTTTTTGCGAGAATATAAGACAAAACAAAATAAATTACGTACTCATTAATGGTATACCAATTAAAATAGGGCTTTTAGAGCTGTTAGAGTTTTTAGACGAAAATGGCATAAAAACAGCAATTGCAAGTTCTAGCCCTATGGAAAATATTCTTAAAAACCTTAAAACAACAGGGCTTACACATGAATTTGATTATATAATTTCTGGCAACGACTTAGCTCGTTCTAAGCCCGACCCTGAAATTTTTGTAAAAACTTGCAAAGACTTAAATATATCTAGGGATAATGCTATCGTTTTAGAAGACTCATTAAACGGGCTTAGGGCGGCGTATTCGGCGGGAGTTAAATGTATTGTGGTACCTGATATGATTTCGCCAGATGCCGAAATGATGGGAAAAGCTTGGCGTATAGAAGAAAATCTTTTAGATGTAAAAACTTTTTTAGAACATATGATTGGGGGCTAAAATATGGAAGATACTTTTATAGTAATAATGCTTAAAAATAGCCAAACAGGATTTTTAGAAACAGAGCTTGGTAGCTACAAAGTTGCTGAAAACGAAAACTTAATACACAATATATACGTTCTAGAAAATAATTCTAAAAAAGAGGTTTATATGCGTCTTTCTGTTTGCCGTGAGCTTTTAGATTGGGAATTTTCGGCTGTTTTTGATTACTATGATATAGATGTTTTTAAAGATATTGCTATAAAAGTAATTGAAGATGATGAGGGCTACAACCCCATTTGGGAAGTTGTGTTTGAATTTACAGAAAATGATGACGAGATGGAGCGAATTATTGAAAATATTTTAAAAATCCACAGGACAGAACTTGATGAAGTTTATGAGGAAATAAAAAGCAAAGAGAGTGATTATTCAAATGAAGATAGGGTTTAATATTAAGTATTTTATAGTGTTTTTAGCCCTATTTATTGCAACGGTGTTTATAGCAATATTTGCAACGGGAGTTTTGCGTGAGCATATTGGCGATGTTATTGTGGTTATCGTAATTTATGCTTTTATAAAGTCTTTTATTAAAAATGAAATTAAGCTTTTATGGCTTTACATATTTATTTTTTCTGTTTTAATTGAAGTTTCGCAATATTTTAATTTAGTTGAACGTTTAGGTTTTTATGATAACACAATCATAAGAGTAGCTTTAGGCACAACATTCGATTTTTGGGATATAGTTTGCTATTTTGCGGGTTGTATGATAATTTTAGCATTTGAAAAAGTGATTGTTCCTAAATATTTAAAACACAGAGCAATTAAAACAGGCGTGTCCTAAATCTGAATATTTAGAACACGCCCCACGCTCTGGAGGAGTTATTAACAGCATAGCAATAAGTTGATTTGCTATAAGGCCTGTGTGGTTAAAATGCCACACAATATATAATATTAAAAAAAGTAGACAAGTGTTACAGGAAGGGCGAAAATTATGTACAAAAGAATATGCTTAATTTTTTTAAGTGCTTTATTTTTTGGAAACGTTATATATGCACGCATAGTTAATCAAGACGAGGCATATTATCTTAGATTAATAAACCAAAATAACCCCCTTCCTGATAATTATGAACCAGAAAATATGATTAATATTGCCCTTTATGTTCGCTCAACAAGATCAGAAATTTGGATGGAAGAACGTGCGGGACGTAGTTTTATAGAAATGGTTAATTCGATGGTTTTAGATGGTGTTGAAGATATGGCTGCTGTTAGTGGCTTTCGTGATTTTTCGCACCAAACAACTCTTTTTAATAGGCAAGTTGCAAGGCATAGCTATTTATCTTCCGAGGAGGCCTTTAGAAGAGCCGCAATGGTTGTTGCACCGCCCGGTGCAAGTGAGCATCAGTCAGGGCTTGCAATAGATGTTTCTTCTTCGCAGGTTTCGTTTGCTCTTTCGCAAAGATTTGAAAATACTGATGCGTTTACATGGCTTTTAGAAAATGCACATAAATATGGCTTTATAATTAGATACCCTAGAGATAAAACATATATTACAGGAATAGTTTATGAGCCTTGGCATTTAAGATATGTTGGAGTGTTTCATGCCGAAAGAATGGTGGAGCTAGGGTTAGTTTTAGAGGAATACTGGGAAACTTTAGAGATTTCATCCACTTTGGCGATTACAACAACTATAGAATCAGAAAACAGGGCTGAAGAGGAGAATAGAGATGGATTGGCAGAAAGAATTAGACGTTTTCTTAGCAGATTTTAAATATAAAAATGATGTTAGTGGTATACTGGTTTGTGGGAGTTTTATTACAGGCAACCCATCAAAGCGGTCTGATTTAGATGTGCATATAGTGCTTAATGAAAGTGTTTTGTATAAAGAGCGTGGAAATAAAATAGTTAACGGGCTTTTGATTGAGTATTTTGCAAATCCTTCACGTGAGATATTAAAGTACTTTAAGTGGGATATAGAAGACAAGAGCCTTATGGCACAGACGCAGTTTGCAACAGGCGAGATTTTGCTTGACAAAAATGGTGATATTAAACATTTGAAAGATATTGCATTGAAGGAGATTGAAGAGTTTTATCAAGATCAAGAACCTGCTATGTCAGAACTTGCAAAATATCACTTGTGGGATATGGCAGACGATTTAGCTGATGCGTTTGAAAACAATAAGCCAGAGTTTGATTTTTTATATTTCAATTTTTTAAATAATTTAATTTCTAGCTATATGAGCACAATTAAAATGCCCTACAATTTTAAAACGATACTTGGAAATGTTAATAGTGATATTGTTAGAAAAAAATATTTGTTAAAAGAATTGCCCGATGTAGAAATAAAAAATTTAATTGAAAAATGTATAATTACTACGGAAAAAGAAGAAAAAGTGGAATTGTTTCAAATATTAACTAACAAAATTTTAAATAAATTTGGCGGTTTTGAAATTGATGGTTTTGCGTTTAAAACTAACTTATAGGAGCGTATCAATATGACTGACTATGTAAAAAATATGAGGAAATACATTGGCCATGAAAGGCTTTTGTTAGTTGGTGCGGGAGTTGCTATTCATAAAGACGGTAAAATACTACTTCAAAAACGCAAAGATAATGGCTGTTGGGCTAATCATGGTGGTGCAGTTGAAATTGCCGAGAAGGTAGAAACAGCAGCAAAACGTGAGCTTTTTGAAGAAACGGGACTTATAGCCAATTCTTTAGAATTTTTGGGCGTTTTTTCTGGCGAAGAGCTTTTGTATACGTATCCAAATGGTGATATGGTTAGTTTTGTTGTAATTCTTTACTTGTGTGAAAATTTTTCGGGAGAAGTAAAAGAGCAAGAAGAGGAAGTTGCAGAACTTAAGTGGTTTTCTATTGACAATTTGCCAGAAAATATTTCTCCGCCTGATAAACCTATGATGGAAGCTGTAGTCAGAAAATTAAAAAAGGTGTGATTTTATGAAGATTACATTTGAAAATCTAGGATTTTCATATAGTATAGATAGTATTATGATGTTTCAAAATCAAGAATTAAGCGATTTTTGGATGAGTAGCTTATTTCATTTTTTTCCTTCTCTTGATAGAGAAAAACTAAGCTCTTTAGATGCTTTAGAAAAAAAAGAATATTTAACAAGTACTTTAAAGCTTATTTACGATGAATTAGAGCCAGAATTTGCAGAAAAAATAGTTAAATATAATGATTATTTTAATCTCCATAAAAGCCAGATTGAAGATGCTTTTTCGGATGCTTTTGGCATTGATTGTAAAAATAATTTTAATGACATAGTTGGAAATATTACGCTAAACCCAATTTGTCCAAGATTTTTAGATAAAAGAGAATTTGATATTTTTTATTTAAATAGCGAGCGTGGTGCTTTAGGCATTGCTCTTCACGAAATTATACATTTTGTTTGGTTTGATGTATGGCAAAATTATTTTAAAGATAATAAAGAAGATTATGAAATACCGCATATAAAGTGGATTTTTAGTGAAATGGCAGTTTACCCTATAATGCGTAAAGATGCTAGACTTAGTGAAATTAACCCTTATTATGGTTCAAATGCGGCGGTATACCCATACTTTTATACTATGAAAATTGAGAACGAGCCTATTCTTGAAACATTGTACAAAATGTACTGCAATTCTAGCAATATTATAGAATTTATGGAGAGCGGATACACTTATTGCTTAAAGTACGAAAAGGAAATAAGAAACCAGATGGAGTAGACTTTATAAAAAAACGCCGACTTTATATTCGGCGTTTTTTTTGAAAGAAATATTTGTAACCTTGATTTGCAAGCTATTTTAAATTTTGAAGCCTCCTATTAACAACATCCCAATTTATATATTCCATAAAAGTTGCGATATAGCCCGCTTTATCTGTTCCGTAATCCATAAAATATGCATGCTCGTACATATCAAGAGCTAAAACAGGGTATGAATGTGGAATATTCCCTTCTTTATGTGCATCTAGCACAATGTTTCTAAAGCTTTCTGTGCGTTGGTCGTAAATTAAACAAACCCAGCCTCTTGCTGAATTTGCACAAGCAGTAAAATCTGCGTGCCATTTAGTAAAATCGCCAAAATATTTTGCAAGTGTGTTAATAGTTTCTTGTGAAGGTTGCGTTTGTGTATTTCCGATATTTTCAAGATATAATTCGTGCAATATCACGCCGCAAAGTGCAAATGTTTCAGCAACTTTTAATCCTCTAAAATGGCTGTATGTGGCGTTTGCTTTTGCTTCTTCGGGGTTTTGTTTTAAGACATCATCTATTTCGTTTAATTTGTTTATATAGCCATTATAAAGCGTTATATGGTTATCAAATGCTGGCTCGGATATAATTTTTGTATTGTAATTAAAATTTTTTGCCTCTAATTTCATATTTTTAACTCCTTGGGTTAATAATATTTTTTCATATTTTTATCATAATATTCTAAGACAGACTTTAACTTTACAGGAGGACAAGATGAAAAAAATAAAAATTTTAACAATGTTTGTTTTAAGTATTATTTTAACATATAGTTTCACAAATATAGTATTTTCAATGCCGCTTTCAGAAAAGGTGATAGTAATAGACGCAGGGCATGGCGGCTGGGACCCCGGAAAAGTTTCTGATGCAGGAAATCTTGAAAAAGACATAAATCTTCAAATAGCGGCTAAATTACAGGCATTTTTAGAGCTTTCTGATGCGAGTGTTCATGTTATTAGATTAGATGATACGGCTTTAGGCGATAGAAAAGTTTCCGACATGAGGGGGCGAGCAGAAATAATAAATAATTCCAAAGCAGATGTTTTAATAAGCATTCACCAAAATTCATACAAAACAGGAGATATAAAAGGGGTACAAACATTTTATTATCCAAAATCAGAAGAAAGTAAAGTTTTGGCAGAAAAAATTCAAAACACATTAAAGCAGGAATTAAACCAAGTAAATAATAGAGGAGCTAAGGCTGAAGATAGCTACTACATGCTTAAAAAAACCGAAATTCCTGCGGTTATAGTAGAGTGTGGATTTTTAAGTAATAAAGAAGAGGCTAATTTACTTTCAACAAGCGAATATCAAGAAAAGATAGCTTGGGGAATTTATAAAGGTATTTTAGATTATTTTGGAAAAAATTAAGGTAGACTTTTGTAGTAAAATGTGATAAAATACTTAGATAGTAAATTTATATTTTGCTAGGAGGGACATAAAGTGAAGAAAGAATATATCAAAACAGTAATTTTGATGGACTTCGCTTTCGTAGTTTATGTAATATTTTTTGTTTGGCTAAGCGGTATTGGTCCATTGGTGGCACAAGTTTGGCATAATGGCGGTTTTTCTTTTACTCTTTCTACTAGAGAGATTATAAGGCTTGTAGGAGGTATTATAGGGCTTGCTGCTTGCTTTGTTGTTTTAGGTATAAGAGGTAAAAACTACAAAAAGCAGAGAGTTAGGTAAACTAAAGGGCGGTTGATGTGTTTCAATTTTTAGAATTTAACGATTTAAAGGATAATGAAATAAAATTGGTTTTAAAAAGCCAAGACCAGCCCAACTATGAAAAAGGGATTTTACCAAGATACGGATTTTCTATAATTCGTATTAGTGATGGTAAAGATATGGGTGTAGTTTACTTTGCAGTAGATACTACACGTAGGCAATATCTTAAGGGGCATTTAAGTTATGGTATTTTTCCTTCATACTTGGGTAATAATTATGCAACGAAAGCGTGTAATCTTGTTAAGCATGTTGCTTTGGCACATGGATTTAAACGCTTGTTTATAGGCTCTTTGCATGATAATATTGCCTCGAGAAAAACGATAGAAAAATTAGGAGCTACTCCTGTTACTGTAGATGATGTTCATGACGATAAAATTTTGCAAGAATTGCAAAAAGAAAAAACGGATATGTATGTTTGGGATATTACAGTATAATAAAAATAGTCGTAAAAACTACGGTTTTACGGCTGTTTTTTTGTTATTTTAAAAAAATATAAAAAAAATTATATTATGGGTTGACACATGATATTATTCGTGCTATAATATTGTCATGAAGAAAATATTATAGCACGAAATAAGGGAGGAGCATATATGGCATTTGCAGTTTCAGGAGCTTTGTTAGATGCATGCGTGCTAGGCACGTTATCGTCAGCCCCAGCATATGGGTACGAGCTTACACAGAGAACTCAAAACACATTAGGCGTATCAGAATCGGCGTTATACCCTGTTCTAAGGCGACTACTGAAAGATAATTTGCTTTCAAGTTATGATGAGCCACATGATGGCAGAAATCGAAGATACTATCAGCTAACAGAAAAAGGAATGATACTTTTTCAAACATACATTGAAGATTGGCAAGTATTTAAGGCGAATATCGACACAATGATTTTTAGCAACAATCAAGGAGGACTAAACTTAGATGAATAGAATAGAATTTATGAATAGCTTACAATATAAACTTAGGCGACTACCTTACGAAGAAGTGCAAAACGCAATTAGTTATTATGAAGAATATTTTGATGAAGCGGGCACAGAAAACGAGGCACAAACCATTGTATCACTGGGTTCGCCAAGTGATGTAGCTTCAAAAATAATAGGTGAATATGCGATAACTGTAGCCGAGTTTAAGCCTGTGGAGAAAAAGAAAACTAACGTAATACTTGTAACAGTACTGGCGATATTTGCTTCACCTATCGCACTACCTATAGCGATAAGCATTTTGTTAATATTGTTTTCGGTTGGGCTTGTTATATTTTCACTATTTATTACAGGCGTTGCATCAATTATTGCAGGAATAGCAACTTTGTTTATGGGATTTTGGGCATTTTCGGATGGATTTGGAACAGGGTTATTTTACATTGGCTCAAGTGTGTTAATTATTGCAATAGGTGCATCAATAACACTTGGCACATTAAAGCTTGGAAAAACAACACTTCTTGGCTTACAAAGATGGATGGGCAAGCTATTAATTAGGAGGAGCAAATAATGAAGCAATTATGGAAAATTATCGGTATAGCAGCGGTAGCAGGTGCAGTTTTGCTAGGAGCAGGCTGGGCACTTGGTGCAAACACAGGTGGAGTATCTTGGAGCCGAAATGGTGGCTTTAGCATTGCTTCACAGAATTTATCTAACGTACGCTACACTAACTTAGAAGCATTTAACAATATTTCAATTAACGTATCAAGCATTAATGTACGAGTAGTACAGGCAAACTATTTTGGGTTTGAGGCTAATTACCGCGACAACTCAAATTTACGTTATTCATTTGAAAACGGTAATTTAACTGTAACTCAAGATGCATTTAATATTAGTCAAGTGAACATCATGGGCTTTGGCAGCTGGCAAAGTGAGGAAATTATAGTATCATTGCCACGAAATGCAACACTTGAAGATGTAGACATACGAGTAAGCAGTGGAAGGGTTATTATAGACCAACTAGACTGCGTTAATTTAACTGCAAGACTTAGCTCTGGAAATGCAACTATTAATAATATTACCGCTCAAAACGCAAATATTAATACAAGTAGTGGCAGGATTAGGCTTGAAACTATAGTAGTGGCAGATAGGCTTGATTTACAGGCAAGCTCTGGAAATATTGACATTACAAATGCAACAGCAGAAATTTTTGATATTAGAACAACTTCAGGCAGAATCGAAGGTACTAGAATAGTGTCGAACGGATTTAGTGCAGTAGCTGCCAGTGGCAACATTACAGTTGGCGGAGTATTTAACGGCTACACAACTGTTAGAGCTACATCGGGCAGAATAAGGCTTAATGTTGCCGGTTCTGAATCGAACTTTAATGTAGGTACATCAGTAAGCAGTGGAAATGTTAGGATAAATGGTGAGCGTGGCAGATCAAGCGTTATAAATAGCAATGCTACAAACCATATTGATGCACGTACAAGTAGCGGAAATATCAATATTGATTTTGATTTCTCAAGATAATATAATCAAAAATAGCCTATCTTATGATAGGCTTTATTTTATTGGTTAAAATTTTGCTTGCTTCTTCCCATATCAGATTATTAGAGAGTGACACTTTTTCGTTATTAGAGAGTGAAATTTGTTCTACAATTTCAAGAAATACTCCTAAATAATCTCTACCTGTTTTTAATGATAAAAAGAGTATATCGTTCCATGTCTTTGCACTTTCGTATGAAATTGATTTTTTAGCTTCATCTATCATTTTATTTATATCGTAAAAAAACCTTTTTTCGTATACATTAATCTCATTAGTTGTTATTTCAAGAATTGTATATGCAGCAGCAGGATTAAAGTCAAAAGGCAATCCACATGAGCCTGGGTTTATTATTAGTTTATTACCACAATGAGCATAACTCTGTAAATGATTATGTCCAAAAATGATAATATTAGCATTTATTTGATTGAATAGGCTTTTATTTTCATCATTATTAATAAATTTATTAAACTCCGTTAAATATTGTTCATGTGAAAATGATTCGGTTATCATTTTATTATAAAAATTTAAGCTCCCGAACTCTGTTTTATATAACGGTTTAGGGAATTTTGGAATATGAGTAGCGTAAATAATAATATCATGATTTATTTCTAAGAAAATCTCTTCATTTATAGCATTTAGAAAATTATATGCATTTAATGATAAATTCTTAATCACTTGTTGCTTGTTGCCCATTTGATTATAAAATGAATCCTGATTACCATTTGCTAATTTGGTTAAATAAGCTTCTTTGTTGCCTTTAATAATATAAGCGTTTTTAAGCTCCATTAAAAAGTGTACAACATCATTTGAAAAAGGCAGATCAAAGATATAATCACCTGTAAAAATAAATTTATCAACATTATTCATTAAAGCATCTTCAACTACTGCTACCAATGCAGGATAATTCCCATGTATATCGGAAATAATGGCTATTCGCATGGTCTTACTCCCTTATTAATCATGAAGCACTGCAAACCTTAACGTGCTCAGATACACTTTTCATAAACGTTGTATCCTCATCGCCTTATTGGGCATATGTTACCGCTTAGCTTTTTTGGCAAGCTCAACATCTATAGAATTGCCCTTTATTTTAACAAATTTCATTTTGCTAAGTGCCTGCTTTGCATATTTTTCAGAAATATTTACAAACGTAAAATTATCATAAATATCAATAGGGCCGATCTCTTTTGTTGGAATTTTAACTTCGTTTGCCAAAGCTCCAACAATATCTTTTTTTCTAATTTTTTGTTTTTCGCCAATATTCATAAATACTCTAACCATTTTTTCGTCTTTAGAAGATTTTGATTTATCTCTAGAAAATTTAGATGTTTTTCTTTCTTCTTTATCTCTAAAATCTCTAAATTTGTCTTTTTCAAAGTCTATATCAACCTCATTTTCGTTATAAAGCTGCATGGTTAAAAGTGCTGCGGCTATATCTAGGCTCGTAATTTCTTCGGTTTCAACAATTTTTTTAACAATCTTCATGTACTTTGCCAAATTAGGGCTTTCCATAGTTTCTTTAATTTGTTCAACATATGCTTTAATTCTATTATCTTCAACATCTTTAACTGATGGAAGCGAGCCAAGTGCAATATTCGCCTTGGTGTAGGACATTATTTCACGAAGTTTAAACATCTCACGGTTTGTAACAAAAGTGTATGCCGTGCCACTTTTGCCTGCTCTTCCTGTTCTGCCAATTCTATGCACATATTGCTCATAATCTAGCGGAATATCGTAGTTTATAACAACATCAATATCATCAACATCTATCCCTCTAGCGGCAACATCAGTCGCAACCATAATCTGCAAAGTGTGGCTTCTAAATTTTTTCATAACCATATCTCTTTGGTGTTGTTTTAAATCGCCATGCAAAGCTTCGGCGAAATAGCCACGAGATTGAAGTTTTTCAACAAGCTCGTCAACTTTTCTTTTTGTGTTGCAAAAAATAAGCCCAAGTTCGGGGTCTTTAGCATCTATAAGCCTGCAAAGTGCCTCTATTTTATTAATTTCTCTAATTTGGAAATAAATTTGTTCTATAGTGTTAACCGTTAGCTCTTTTTTCTTAACCCTTATTTCCACAGGGTTGTTTTGATATTTGCGAGTTAATTCCAAAATTGCCTTTGGTATTGTGGCAGAAAATAAAACTGTTTGTCTATCATCCAAAACCCTAGAAAGAATTGTTTCTATATCCTCTCTAAAGCCCATATCTAGCATTTCGTCAGCTTCATCCAAAACAACCATGTTTACATTTTGCATTTTAAGGGTGCGGCGGTTAATATGGTCGATAACACGACCCGGTGTTCCAATAACAATTTGCACCCCTTTTTTTAGCATAAGTATTTGTTTTTCTATAGCTTGCCCACCATAAATAGGTAAAACTTTTACACCTTGCTTGTATTTTAGAAGTTTTCTAAATTCTTCTGAAACTTGCATGGCAAGTTCACGAGTAGGGCATAAAACTAAGGCTTGTAGAGCTTGGCTTTCTTCATCAATCTTTTCGATACAAGGGATTGCAAAAGCGGCGGTTTTGCCCGTTCCTGTTTGAGATTGACCCAAAACATCTTTTCCCGCCAAAATAGAAGAAATAGACTGTGCCTGTATGGGAGTTGCTGTTTCAAAGCCCATATCAGCCACGGCCTTAAGTATTTCTTCTGATAAGTTCATTTCATTAAAGTTTAAATTTTCCATTAAATTTCCTTTCGTATTAATTTCAAGTGAAATATTAAGTTTATATGAATAGCCTTTACTAAAAGCTGAATTATATTTATAATTATTTCATAGTCAAACAGCTTATATCATAACAATATATAAGGTGAATTGCAAGTGTTTTTAAAAAATGTTATAATAAATTAATGTTATAATTAAGAAAGAGTGATTTTATGGATGTAATTCAAGCTATAATTTTAGGGATAATTCAAGGGTTTACAGAGTTTTTGCCAGTATCAAGCTCGGGTCATTTAAGGCTTACACAAATGCTTTTTGGAATTACTGACGATGTTATGATTTTTGATATTGTTGTGCACGTTGGAACATTGGTGCCAGTATTTATAATTTTTTGGGGCGATATAAAAGAGCTTATTAAAAAGCCTTTTCAGAAGATGACTTATTTGCTTGTTGCTGCAACGATTCCAACGGTAGTATTTACGCTATTATTTTACGATAGAGTAAGCGTGCTTTTTGAAAATGCGGTGTTTTTAGCATTTGGGTTTACAACCACAGGTATTTTACTAATTTTAGCTGATAAGATGGGTAAAGGTAGAAAAACCGACAAAGAAATAACCTACAAAGATGCGGTTATTATAGGTTGTGTTCAAGGTTTAGGAATTGCACCTTCTATTTCAAGGTCTGGAAGCACTATAACGGCAGGTTTATCTCGTGGGCTTAATAAGAGTGCAGCGGCAAAGTTTTCGTTCTTAATGTCTATCCCTGCGATACTTGGTGGGCTTATTTATCATATTGTAGAAGTTGTAAATGGTAGTGCAGAGATTGAAGCGGTTGGAGCATTGCCACTTTTAGTTGGTTTTGTTACTGCCATGGTTTGTGGATATATTGCGATTAAGTTTTTTCTTAATCTTATTAGAAGGCAGAAATTACGTTATTTCTCGGTATACTTATTCATTTTGGCAAGCTTAATACTTTTTGATATTTTTATTACACAGAGATTTGTAGTTTAGGAGAAAAATATGTATAAATTACTAAAGACAGAAAGCCTTGCAAAAAGGGCAGAATTACACACAACACATGGCGTTATACAAACGCCTGTTTTTATGAATGTTGCAACCGTAGCGGCTATTAAAGGTGCGGTTTCCTCTGAAGATTTGAAAGAAATAAAGTGCCAAGTTGCACTTTCAAACACATATCACTTGCATTTAAGACCGGGCGACGAGATTGTAAAAAAACTTGGCGGGCTTTCTAAGTTTATGGCGTGGGATAGGCCAACGCTTACCGATTCGGGCGGATTTCAAGTGTTTTCTTTGGCGAGTATGCGAAAAATTAAAGAAGAAGGCGTTTATTTTAGCTCACATATAGATGGTAAAAAAATTTTTATGGGACCCGAAGAGAGTATGCAAATACAGTCGAACTTAGCGTCTACTATAGCTATGGCGTTTGACGAATGTCCGCCACATCCTGCTACTCGTGAATATATGTGGGATTCGGTAAACCGCACAACCAGATGGCTTGAAAGATGCAGGGTTGAAATGAACAGGCTAAATTCTTTGGACGATACCATAAACAAAAGCCAGATGCTTTTTGGAATTAACCAAGGCGGCGTTTATGATGATATTAGAATAGAACATGCAAAGATTATATCTGATATGGATTTAGATGGCTATGCAATTGGTGGGCTTGCGGTTGGTGAAACTCATTCGGAAATGTACAAAGTTTTAGAGGCAGTTGTGCCGCATTTGCCAAAAAACAAGCCAACTTATTTAATGGGGGTTGGCACGCCAGAAAATATATTAGAAGCAGTTGAAAGAGGAATAGACTTTTTTGACTGTGTGCTTCCTGCAAGAAATGGCAGGCATGGCAACGTTTATACAAATCAGGGCAAGCTAAATATTATGAACAAAAGGTTTGAGCTTGACGACACTGCAATAGACGAAACTTGCAATTGCCCAGTTTGTAAGGTTTATTCTCGTGCATACATTAGGCACTTATTTAAGGCTAAAGAAATGCTTGCTATGCGTCTTTGTGTTTTGCATAATTTGCACTTTTTTAACACTATGATGGAAGAAATACGAGAAAGCATCGAAAATGGCGATTTTAAAGAATATAAACGCAAAAAATTGGCAGGTTTTGAAAATAATTAGAACTATTTTGTATACATATTTTGTATACTCCTTCGTATAATGTGTGATACACTTATTCCAAGGAGTGGTAAATATGTATAACAAAAGAATTATTGAAGATAATCTTATTGAAGAAAGCCTAATATTTTTTAAAGAGGCCGAAAAAATAAAAAACAAAGAAGCACATGTTTTATATATACAAATTATAGCAAGCACAATTGCTGATGGTTTTGATTTTATCACCTTGCTTCTTAAAAACAAGTATTTTAAAAAGCAAAGCCAAATAGATGAAAGTTTATACAAAAATATTTTTAAATGGAATGCTTTTTACATAACATCTATAATGCTTCGAGAAAAGTATTATAGAGATAATAAGGAAGAGATTAGGGCATCATTCTTTAAAGTTTTTAAAATAAGCAAAAAAGGGCAAAAAAAATTGTTAAATTTTTTTGAACTATGCGAGAGCGATTATCAAAAGTTTGTACTCGATTTTTCAAAATATATAATAAAAAATATTAAAATAAAAGAAAAAAATGCAATTTCGCTTGCACTTAGCTGTAATTTTTTTTATAATTCTTATATCAGGTTTATTAATGAGTGTAGTGATTATTTGAAAAAAGCAGCATAGAGTAGGGCGTGAGTTTTTGAGACAATGGACAAAAGAGCAAGAAAAGGCAATAAACACACAAAATAGCAACTTATTAATTTCGGCTGCGGCTGGCAGTGGAAAAACTGCGGTTTTAGTTGAGCGGATTATAAAAATTATAACAAATGCTTTAGAGCCTGTCGATATAGACAGGCTTTTAGTCGTTACATTTACCGAGGCTGCTGCTGCTGAAATGCGGCACAGAATACAAGAAGCAATATTTGAAAAATTAGAAAAAGATGCAGAAAATGGACACTTAAGGCGACAGATTGCGTTGTTAAATAGGGCTCCAATTAGCACAATTCACTCGTTTTGTAATAGTGTTATACGTGAGAATTTTTATAAGATAGGTATAGACCCATCTTATAAAATAGCAGATAGCAAAGAAAGTTTTATTTTACAAGAAGAAGCGATGGAAGAAATTTTTACAGCTGAGTATTTAAAAGAAAATAACGAAATTTTTTATGATCTAATTGAAACGTATGGCGATCGTTTTTTAGACGAACGCCTTAGAGAGCTTATAATTTCTATATATAACTTTTCGCAAAATAGTACAGACCCTGAGAATTGGCTTTTGGAGTCTGTAAAAAAGTTTGAATTAGAGGATGATTTTTTAATTGAAAAAACCGACTGGGGCAAGATTATAAAGAATAGTATCTTAACTAAGCTACAAGGTGCGTTAAATTCATGCGAAAATGCACTCATATTGTGCGAATTAGATGGAGGGCCACATAAATATATAGAAAATATAAAAGCTGACAAAGAGCTAATAAACGGCTTAATTTTGGCATGTCAAAATTCATTCAATGAGATTAGCTTGGCTTTTCAAAATATCGAAAAATTTTCAGCACTTTCAAGAAAAAAAGATACGGAAGGTATGGATGAAAGTTTAAAAGAATCAGTTAAATATATAAGAGATAAAGATATTAAAGGAGTAGTAAACAAAATAAAAGAAGATTTCTTTTTTAAAGATACAAAAGATTTAAAAAGCGATATGCTTAAACTAAAGCCTATAATAACCAAGCTTTGTGAGCTGGTTACTAACTTTAAAGAAGCATATTTTAAAAAGAAAATTGAAAATAACTTGCTTGATTTTGGAGATTTAGAGCATCTATGTTTAAAAATTCTTAAAGACCACGACATATCAGATATTTACAAAGAAAAATTTTACGAAGTTTTTACAGATGAGTATCAAGATTCTAATATGATACAAGAAACTATATTGTCTTTGGTATCAAAAGAAAATAACCGCTTTATGGTTGGCGATATTAAGCAAAGCATTTACAAATTTAGGCGTGCTAAGCCAGAAATATTTATAGAAAAATATGAAAAATATCAAGATGATGGGCGAAATATAAAAGTCAATCTTTCTAAAAACTTTAGAAGCCGTGAAAATATAATAAATACTGTAAATTTCTTTTTTGAGCAAATTATGAGCCGCGAAGTTGGTGGGATTAATTATTCGAATGACGAAGCCCTTTACTATGGTGCAAATTATGAGGAAATAGATGAAAATCTTGATACAGAAGTATATGTGATTGATTCTAAAATTGAGGAAGAACTTGAAGAGGGCGGAGGCGTTGAAGAGCTTAAAAATATAGAATTAGAAGCAAAATTAATTGCAAAAAAAATAACTGAAATGGGTAGAGATTATAAAGATATAGCCATTTTAGTAAGGCAGAGAAAGCACATTAATACAATAACAGAAGAGCTTACAAAATATAATATTCCAATATATTCGGAAGAATCGGTTGAGTTTTTTAAAAATACTGAAATAATGACTATTTTGTCTATTTTAAAAACAATTGATAATCCTTTGCAAGATGTAAACTTTTTAGGAAGTTTGTATAGTAGCATTTACAATTTTACACCAGATGAGTTAATTTATTTAAGAAAATATGGAAGAAATATATACTTTTATGATTGTTTTAAACTTGCTCTTGAGGATGAAAACCTAGATAATTCTTTAAAAAGTAAGATAAATTTACTTAATATCCATCTAGCAGAGTGGAGAAAACAGGCGAGTTTGTTAAAAATAACAGAGCTTTTTGATATGATAGTATCTGATACAGAAATAATGAGGTACCTTTCGGCAGAAAACAACCCAGAGCTTAAAAAAGCAAATTTAAGAATTTTTAAGGAGATTTGCTCAAGTTTTGAAAAAGGGAATAGGCGTTCTTTGCCAGACTTTTTGAGGTATATTGAAAAAATTTCTATGAAAGACAGCAAAATTTCAAGTGCAAAAGTAGCATCTGAAATGGATAACACTGTAAAAATAATGACTATACATAAATCGAAGGGGTTAGAATTTCCAGTTGTTTTTGTTGCGGCACTTGGTTCAAGCTTTAACAGGGAAGATGAGCGAAAAGATATAATTCTTCATGAAGATTATGGCTTTGCCGCAAAATACACGGATTTAGAATTTAGAACAAAAACTGAAACAATATCACACATGGCTTTAAAAGAGCAAATTAGAGCCGAAAATCTTTCAGAAGAGTTGCGGGTTTTATATGTTGTGCTTACAAGAGCAAAAGAAAAGCTTGTTTTAACGGGCTGTGCAAGATATAAAGAGAATAGCATGAAGAAGTGGTCAAATGCGGGTATTTCGAAAAACATAAAGTTGCCTCAAGCATACATGTTTAACTGTAATTGTTATTTAGATTTTTTGATGCCAACGCTGTTAAAACAAAGTGTTGCTCACAACGCAAAATTTAGCCTTAATGAGATAAGTGCAACAGAGATTTTAAATTACGATATAAATATAGCAAAAAGTGATGAGATTTATATAAAAAGTGATGAATTTGATACTAAAGAGTACGAAAAAATCGTCAAGAATTTTGGTTTTTTATACCCGAATATAGCAAAAACTAAAATCTCATCAAAAATTTTAATTTCGGAGATAAAGAGAAATTTTGTAAGCCAAAATAAGCTTGAGGGTGGAACAGAAGAGTTATCTATATTTGATAAAATATTTGACCTGCCCGATTTTATGAAAGAAACAAGCGAAATAACAGGGGTAGAACGTGGCAAGGCTATGCACAGCTTGCTTGAGCATTTAGATGTAAAAATTCATGACAGTTTAGAAAAAATTAAAGAATTGGTTGAAAAACTTAGAAAAAGTAATATTATTTCTGAAAAAGAAAGCAAATCTATAAATGTAGAAAAAATATTTAAGTTTGTATGCTCGGATATTGTTAAAAGGATGAAAATTTCCGAGGAAATTAAAAAAGAAGCTCCTTTTGTGATGGAAGTTCCGACTTCTTCGGTTTTTATAGAAGAAGCTTCCGAGGATAGCAAAATTTTAATTCATGGTATAATAGATTGCTTTTTTAAAGAAGGTGATGGGTATGTGCTTATTGATTACAAAACCGATTATGTTGATAAAAACAATATTGATGAGCTAATAAACCGCTATAAAATACAAATTGATATATACAAAAAAGCAATAGAGGCAAGCTACGGCATAAAAATTAAAGAATGTATTTTATATTTATTTTACATAGATGATTATATTGTAGTTGAATAATATTTAAGGAGGCGTGCTAGATTGGAAATTAAGCAGTTAGAAGTTTATGTAAAAGTATACGAGCTAAGGAGCTTTTCTAAAGCCGCTGAGGAAATGTTTTTATCGCAGCCATCTATTAGTGCATATATCAAAGCATTAGAAAAAGAGTTGCAGGTTAATTTAATAGCTCGTTCAACCAAGGAGTTTATTCCAACAAAATCTGGTACATTGCTTTACGAACATGCCAAGGAAATACTGTCGATGAGGGACAAGGCTATTAACTCGATAAAAAATTTGTTAGGCTCTACATCGGGCAGTGTTGATATACTTGCTTCGTCTGTTCCTGCCCAATATATTTTGCCAGAAATACTGGGGGCGTTCCATAAGGAGTATCCGGACATAGTGTTTAACATAAATCAAGTAGATACAATAGAAGTGGTTAAAGGTATTTCTGAGCATAAAGCTGAAATTGGTTTTGTTGGCACTAAAGTGGAAAATTCTAAATGTATTTATGAAAAGTTTATGTCTGAAAAACTTATAATGATTGCACCTAAAGATAAGCGTTTTGAAAATATAGATGCTAATAACATTGCTACTATTTTGCTTGAAGAGTATTTTGTTATGCGTGAAGTAGGTTCTGGCACAAGGCTTGTTTATGAAAAATATTTAAAAGCTTTAGGAATTAATTTAAGTGAGCTAAAAATAAGTGCAAGTTTTAGCAACACGCAAAGTATAATTCATGCGGTTGCAAGCGGGTTAGGGCTTTCTATTGTTTCAGAACTAGCTGCAAAGCACTATATAGAGCAGAAAGCAATTATTCCAATTTATATAGATTCTTTGCCAGAGCGGGATTTCTATGCTGTGCAGAAAAAGAGTTATATAAATCCTGCTATAGTTGATATTTTTATGGATTTTATCCGCTTGTATAAATAAAAAAACAAGTTCCGATAAATATAAGTCGGAGCTTGTTTTTATTAAAATTTAAGCCAAAATATAAAGAATTTAATATATTTAATAATAACATAAGCAACAACAGCAACAGCCAGCCATAAGCTTATTTGTGCTATTGGGGCGAAGAATGTTATTCCACGTTCTGCTAAAAAAACATTAGCCAGCCTAAAAGCAATAGCACTTATAACATACGGAAATGTAAATGCAGCATAGGTTGGATAAAATTTTATATTTAGCATATACAACATTCTTATTGAAACATATATATAGCTTATAAAGGCTATGGTTATCATGATATAGATGAGAACTCTGTTACGTTCGTCTGGCACAAATGAAGAGAAATACCCTACAATACATAAGCTCATTGGTGCAGTAAATATTGCATTTGTTAGCCTTAGAGGCTCAAGAACATATATACGCCTCGACATTTTATATAAAACAAGAAGAAGAGCTACAAAATACAAACCAAAGCCAATATAAAAAGCAATTTGACCAATAGGGCGAGAGTTCATTGCAGGAGCTGTTACGCTAATAATAACTATGCCTACAAAAGTAATGAACCAACTTGGATATACTGTTCCTATTTTAAAGCCTAATATAAATCGTTTAAAGAATAATAGCATGATACCAACATGGGCTACAATTCCAGCATACCACAAATAAAGAGCAATATCGCCAACATAAGGGCGTATGTAGGTTGTGAGTAGTATAAATGCCATAGTCGACGTTGGTAAAACACTAAGTGGTACAGGTGTTTTAAATTCTTCTTTGGCATGAGGAAAATTTAAAACGACTTTAAGCAAGAATAAGATCAGTACAATAGCTGATAAAACACCACATATGTAACGCAAATGTGAGCCATGCGGTAGCAAAAGATTACCAAGAATAGCAAGACCTAAAGATAGCCCAGAAATAGCAACAGGAACGCTTCTGATAAATTTCATCATAGCTTTAACCCTCCCCATAAACAAGTTTGAGGTTTAGCTCTCTTGCTATAATCTCTGCTGTTTTTTGTGCCATTTCACCAGTAAATGCAACACATTGGGGTTTATGTTCACCATTTGCCATATCTAATCCCTTAACGTGCACATGGCAACACAAAACTTTGTGGTTTTTCTTAAAACTTTCTTGAAGCTCATGTGCGAGTTCTAGGCATTTTTGGCTTTTAGGGTCTGTAGGGCTTGAAGGGTTTTGTCTTCCAAAGAAATATCCAAGGCATATAACTGCACCAGAAATAGCACCGCACATACACTTAGAACGCCCAACACCAATGGGAAAGCCCGATGCGGCGGCTACTAGCTCTTTTGGCATACTCGGGTCTATATTTTTTCTAACTGAAGATACTATTGCCTCAGAGCAATAAAAACCACCTATTCTAAAAACTTCTTCTGCATCTTCTCGCACTTTTTTAATACAAACTTCTTTTAACATTTTGGCATTTCTCCTTAATAGTAAGCAAAATATAACAACATGTTCTATTATATACTATAAAGAAACTTTCGCCAATATCATTTATAAATAAATGCGATGAGATTTATTAATATTATTTATAAATAGCTCCTCTAATTTCGTTTATATCTTTTATGCCGTATTTATCCATATAATTTTCAATTCCTGCTAAAACATCCATAGTTGCTGTTGGGTTTGTGAAATTAGCCGTTCCAACAGCTATAGCCGTGGCTCCTGCCAAAATAAACTCAATGGCATCTTCGCCTGTAGCAATGCCACCCATGCCTAAAATTGGCACATTTACGGCCTGTGCAACTTGATAAACCATTCTAACAGCAACAGGCTTTATAGCAGGGCCAGAAAGCCCGCCCATTTTGTTTGCGAGAATAGGTTTTCTTTTATGAATATCTATTTTCATGCCCAAAAGCGTGTTTATTAAAGAAATTGCATCAGCACCACCTTCTTCTGCGGCAACTGCCATTTTAGCAATGTCGGTAACATTTGGGCTTAATTTTACTATTAGAGGCTTGTTTAAAACGTTTTTAACTTCACGTGTAACTTTTTTAATCATTTCTGCATCTGTTCCAAAAGTAATTCCGCCAGCAGAAATGTTTGGGCAAGAAATATTAAGTTCGATTAAATCAACGTCAGATGCAGTAATAATTTCTGCAACTTTTATATACTCTTCCAAAGTTTTGCCACAAATGTTTACGATGATTTTTGTATCATATCTTCTTAAAAACGGAATATCGTCTTTAATAAACATATCAGCACCTGGGTTTTGAAGGCCAACAGCGTTTAACATTCCGCCATAAGTTTCTGCTATTCTTGGTGATGGATTTCCGTTCCATTCTTCTGCCGAAACGCCTTTTACGGTTATTCCGCCGATTTTATTTAAATCAACAAAGTGGCTGTATTCCTTACCGCTACCAAAAGTGCCAGATGCCGTGCAAACAGGGTTTTTAAACTCTATTCCAGCTAAATTTACTTTTAAGTTTTTATTCATCAAAAATCACCTCATCTCCCAAAAATACAGGGCCATTTTGGCAAACTTTTTTATAGGCCCATCCTTGGGCATTTTCCTCTTTAACTTTAACAGCACATCCAACGCAAGCACCAAATCCGCATGCCATTCGCTCTTCTAGTGATAGTTTTGAAGGTATGCCGAGTTTTGCAACTGCCTTTAACATAACTGTTGGGCCACAAGCGTAAATAATGTCAGGTGAAAAATTTGTAATTTTAAAGCAGTCTACAGCATTGCCGTGATAAGCTAGGCTGCCATCATCGGTTGAGATATAATACTCTATCCCTAAATTTATAAAATTCTCTTGCAAAATTACCACTTCTTTATTTCTAAAGCCTGCAAAAACTTTAATATCAGTTGCAGTAGATTTAAGAACTTTTGCAAGCTCAAGTAGTGGAGGTAAACCAATTCCGCCGCCAATTAGTGCAACTTTTTTTTCTTTTCCGGGGTTAAATCCATTTCCTACAGGGCCAGAGATTTTTATAGTGTTGCCCTCGGTTTTGCTAGAAATATACTCCGTTCCGCCACCAACGATATGGTAAACAATTCTTAAATTATCGCCATAAATTTCGCAAATGCTTATAGGTCTTGGCAAGATATGCTCGCCTTTATCAATATAAACATTGATGAATTGCCCAGCTTTTGCATTTTTAGTAATCTCGGGTGATTTAAGCCACATATCATAGATATTTGGTGCGATTTGTACATTATTCAACACTTCTGCTTTTGTAAGTTTTAGCAAATTAATAACCTCCTACACGATTTTCTTTTTTATTTTCATAAAGACGTATAACAAACTTTTCAATTTCAACAACCACAATAGGCACAAGACACAAGCCTATAACTGTAACCCATTGCATGGCATTAAGCGGCACAACTCTAAAAATATTAGCAAAAGGTGGTACGAGAACGATTATAACCTGCAAAAACGCACCTATTGCAAAAGCACCGTAGAGATATAGGTTGTTAAACATGTTTGTATCGAAAATACTTTTTTTCGAACGCATGTTAAACGCATGAACCATTTCAGAAATACCCAAAGTTGTGAAACACATGGTTCTTGCAATGGCTAAATCAAAGTATCTAACGCCGATTAAAAATGCGATAAGTGCAACAATTCCGCCCATAATTCCCTCTATGGCTATGCGTTGCCACGCTCCATCACCAAAGAACGATTTATTTGGATTTAGCGGCTTTCTTTTCATTATGTCTTCATCAACTGGGTCAAGGCCTAAAGCGATAGCTGGAAGCGAATCTGTTACAAGGTTAATCCACAGTAGATGGATTGCCAAAATAGGCGTGTCCCACCTAAGAATCATTGCCATTAAAATTATAATTATTTCGCCAACATTCGTTGCTAAAAGGAAATGTATGGCTTTTTTGATATTTTCATAAATTCCGCGGCCTTCGCGAACAGCCTCTACAATTGTTGCAAAATTATCGTCAAGAAGAACCATATCGGCCGCACCTTTTGCAACATCTGTGCCTGTAATGCCCATTGCACAGCCTATGTTTGCTGATTTTAGGGCAGGGGCATCGTTAACTCCGTCGCCTGTCATAGCAACAACATTGCCTCTAGTTTGGTGAGCTTTAACAATTCTAACCTTATCTTCAGGCGAAACACGAGCAAAAACAGCATAATCCATAATTTTTTCTGTAAGCTCTTCATCCGAAATTTTTGAAAGTTCTGCACCTGTCATCGCATTATCATAATTATCCATAATACCAATTTTTTTGGCAATTGCTTTTGCGGTTATAAGATGGTCGCCCGTAACCATAACAGGTTTAATTCCTGCTTCTTTACAAACTTTAACGGCATCTTTAACTTCAGCACGAGGAGGGTCCATCATGCCTATAAGCCCAGCAAAGACAAGATTATTCTCTATTTTATCAACATCTTTTGGCGGGATGTGGCTATCTTCTCTAAATGCTACGGCTAAAACTCTTAAAGCCTGCTCTGCCATATCTGTATTATTAACCGTTATCATGCGTTTTTCTTTATCATTAAGCGGCAAAACTTTGCCATTATCGTAATAGTGCGTGCATTTTTCTATCAAAATATCAGGTGCACCTTTTGTTATAACCATATATTTATTATTTGCCCATTTGTGTATGGTACTCATAAGTTTTCTTTTAGAATCGAAAGGCAACTCTTCAACACGAGGGCAACTTTTATCAAGTTCAGATTTTGAAACATATTCTGAAAAAGCTTCTACAATAAGAGCAGTTTCAGTTGGTTCACCCTGCACGTTTAAATCACCAGAAGTTTCGTTTACGATAGAATCGTTGCACAAAGAAACATATTTTAAAATACTTTTTCTATCTTCGTTTTTGTTTGGCAAAGTGCCATTTATATCCCTAATTTCGGTAACACGCATTTTGTTTTGCGTTAAAGTTCCAGTTTTATCAGAACATATAACATTTGCAGAACCCAAAGTTTCAACCGCAGGAAGCTTACGAATAACAGCCTTTCTTTTTGCCATACGAGAAACACCAATTGCAAGAACTATTGTAACGATAGTCGGCAATCCTTCTGGAATTGCGGCAACTGCTAAACTAACACTTGTCATAAACATTTCAAACATCGGAATATCGTTAAAAAAGCCCATAACAAAAATTATAGCACAGATAAACAAAACACCAATACCAAGGATTTTGCCTGTTGCACGGAGTCTTTTTTGAAGTGGCGTATCAGGGTCTTGGGCTGCAATCATCTCGGCAATTTTGCCCATTTGGGTACCCATGCCTGTATCTGTAACAATTGCTTTTGCACGCCCGTAAGATATTGTTGAGCCGAAGAATACCATGTTATGCCTATCGCCGATAGGTGCGTTTGCTTCGATAATTTTCTCGTGGTCTTTTTCAACCGGAACAGATTCGCCCGTTAATGCCGATTCTTCGGATTTTAAATTTTGTGAAGAAATTAATCGGCAATCGGCAGGCACCAAATCGCCAGCTTTTAGCATAATAATATCGCCTGGAACTAGCTCTTTTGTAGAGATGCTAATAGTTTTTGAATCCCTGATAACCAGTGCCTGCGGCGAAGAAAGCTCTTTAAGTGCCTCTATAGATTTTTCTGCCTTATATTCTTGAAAAACACCCAAAAGTGCATTAACAATAACAACTGCAAGGATTATAATAGAATCTGCAAAACTGCTACCATCTGCAAAAGACATAATAAATGACACACCAGCTGCAACTAGTAAAATTAATATCATAAAATCATTAAACTGCAAAAAGAATTTTTTAACAATGCTTGTTTTGTTTGTGTCTTCAATTAAATTTTCGCCATATTGTTCTTTAAGTATTGAGATATCTTTTTCGGAAAGCCCAGTTTCCTCGTTGCTTCTTAAATTAAAAATAGTTTCTTGTACGCTTTTTTCGTGCCAGTTCATTTAGGTTCGCTCCTTGTAATAATTTAGTATAAAAAATATGATATACTATATCAATAGGAATTATCCAAGATATAGTATATCACATTATACTAAACATGTCCAACTTTTATGACATCTTTATCAGGAACTTCACGGTATGAAGATTCTGCATCTAAATTCTTTTTAGCAACTGTAAGCATTAGCTTAATTCTGTTAAGTTGGTTAACTTCAGATGCACCAGGGTCGTAATCAATTGCAACAACATTGGAAAGCGGATACTGATTTTTTAACTCTTTAATAATACCTTTACCCGTAACGTGGTTTGGTAAACATGCAAAAGGTTGTGTACAAACTATATTATTAACACCAGAGTGAATTAATTCCACCATTTCGGCTGTTAAAAACCAGCCTTCACCCGTTTGGTTACCGATAGAAACAATAGGCTCGGCGAGTTTTGCGAGTTTGTCAATCTCTACAGGAGGTGTGAAACGGCTTGATTTTTCAAGTGTTTTTTTCAAATGCTTTCTGTAAGCTTCAATAACTCTAATCGCTATATTTGCAGAAATTCGGCTTTTCTTACTTTTGCCCAAATATCTTTCTTTATAGTTTGCATTATAAAGGCTATATGTAAGAAAATCTATTAAATCTGGTACAACTGCCTCTGCCCCCTCTTGCTCTATAAGTGTTACAATGTCATTATTAGCTGTTGGGTGGTATTTAACTAAAATTTCGCCAACAACGCCAACTTTAGGCTTTGGTATGTCTAATATTTCAAGCTCATCAAATTCTTTAACGATGCCTTCAATATTTTTTCTAAACTCTTTAAAAGTAGCTGTTTTAACAGATTCTTTGCAAATATTGTTCCACTTTTCGTATAAAGCATTAGCTGAGCCTACAACTTTTTCATAAGGCCTAACTTTATATAACACTCTCATAAACAAATCGCCATAAACAAGAGCTTGCATAAGCCTACTCAAAAACTTTGGTGTAAAGCTTAATCCTGGGTTTTTTTCAAGTCCAGAAGCGTTAAGGCTAACAACAGGAACATGCCCTAAATTCGCTTTTTCTAACGCACGCCTAATAAATGCAATATAGTTTGTTGCCCTACAGCCACCGCCTGTTTGTGTTATTAAAACAGATGTGTTATTTACGTCATAATCACCGCTTTGAAGGGCTTTTAAAAGCTGACCAACAACGATAACAGATGGGTAACAAGCGTCGTTATTAACGTATTTAAGCCCAATATCAACCGATTCACGGTCCATCGCTGGCATAACTTTAAGATTATAACCACCTGCATTAAATGCCTGTTCTAAAATATCAAAATGAACTGGTGACATCTGCGGAGAAAGTATTGTATGGTTTTTACGCATTTCTTTGGTGAACACAACACGCTCAGGACGTTTTGTTGCCTTCTTTACCTTAATGCCTTTACGCTCTCTTTCATCAAGAGCTGCAAAAAGTGAACGTATACGTATTCTTGCAGAACCTAGGTTTGAAACTTCGTCAATCTTTAAGCATGTATAAATTTTACCTGCGGCTGACAATAAATCGTTAATTTCGTCGGTTGTAACTGCATCAAGCCCGCAGCCAAAGGAATTAAGCTGAACAAGTTCTACACCGTCTATAGTTTGTACTAAAGTTGCAGCAGCATATAACCTTGAGTGGTAAGACCATTGGTCTAAAACCCTTAGTGGTCTTTCAACTTTAGCCAAATGCGAAACCGAATCCTCAGGTAAAACTGCAACGCCATAGCTTGTTATAAGCTCAGGTATGCCGTGGTGAATTTCAGGGTCTAAATGATACGGTCTGCCTGCTAAAATAACGGCTCTTAGGCCTTTTTCTTTTATAATTTTAAGGCTTTCTTCACCTTTTTGACAAACATCTTGTCTAAATTTGTCTTGCTCTGCCCAAGCCTTTTCAAATGCTTGTTTTATGTCGTTTTTGTTGATATAAGCAAACTCTTCAATAAGCCTTTTTAAGAAGCTTTCCTTATGGCCTATGTTAAAAAACGGATTTCTAAAATCAATGCCAAGCTCCTTAATTTCTTCAACATTATTCTTAATATTTTCAGGGTAAGACGTTACTATTGGGCAGTTAAAATGGTTATCTGCACCTTCAATTTCTTGCCTTTCATAAGCAATAGATGGATAGAAAATAAACTTAACCCCATCATTAATAAGCTCCATTATATGCCCATGAACGAGCTTTGCAGGGTAGCAAACCGATTCGCTAGGCATAGACTCGATGCCTTTTTCATAAACTTCACGGCTTGATTCGGGCGAAAGCTGAACCTTGTAGCCAAGTTCTGTGAAGAAAGTAAACCACATTGGGTAGTTTTCATACATATTAAGAACTCTAGGAAGGCCAACAATGCCACGGTGTGCTTTATCTTCTGTAAGTGGAGTATAGTCAAACAAACGCCTATATTTATAGTCAAATAAATTTATAACATCTTTTTGTATGCTTGCCTTAGGAGTAGGCTTTTCGCAACGGTTTCCAGAGATAATTTTCCTGTCGTCAAAAGTATTTATTGTGAGCAGGCAAGAGTTGCCGCAAAGATTACATCTTGCGTTAGTAGATTTCATCTCTAATTTTTCAATTTCTTCTAGCGACAAAAGTTTAGTTTCATGCCCTTCTTGAAAACGCTCTTTTGCAATAATTGCCGAGCCAAAGGCTCCCATAATTCCTGCAATATCTGGGCGAACCGCTTCACGCTCTGATATAACCTCAAATGCTCTTAAAACCGCCTCGTTATAAAACGTTCCGCCTTGAACAACTATGCGTTTGCCCATTTCGCTAGGGTCAGTTATTTTTATAACCTTGTGTAGTGCATTTTTGATTACAGAATAAGCAAGGCCCGAAGAAATATCAGAAACCTCTGCCCCCTCTTTTTGTGCTTGCTTTACTCTCGAATTCATAAAAACTGTACATCTGCTACCGAGGTCAATCGGATTCTTTGCAAATAGTGCATTTTTCGCAAATTCTTGTATTTTTTGTGACAAGCTTATTGCAAATGTTTCGATAAAAGAGCCGCACCCTGCAGAGCAAGCTTCGTTTAATATAACATTTTCTATAACACCATCATTTATTGTCATACACTTCATGTCTTGGCCACCAATGTCTAAAATAAAGTCGACATCGGGTGCAAAAAATGCTGCCGCCTTGTAGTGTGCAACCGTTTCAATTTCACCTAAATCAACTCTAAAAGCCGATTGTGCTAACGCTTCGCCATAACCTGTTGCACAAGAATTTTTGATGGTAACAGAAGCGGGCTTTTTTGCATAAAGCTCACTAAGTGCCTTAATCATAACTTTTATAGGGCTTGCCTCGTTAGAGCCGTAATAT
>Ga0123352_10001022_pt1 | contig 36037 bp, 31 predicted proteins | sample TergutLab28metaG_FD_89700 | JGI IMG/M metagenome (GOLD analysis project Ga0123352, IMG submission 89700) | Labiotermes labralis P1 segment gut microbial communities from Petit-Saut dam, French Guiana - Lab288 P1 | ecosystem: Host-associated > Arthropoda: Insects > Digestive system > Gut ... | reverse complement strand
TGACTGCGCTTATCTCTAATCGAAGTTATTAATAAAGCTATCGAAGCGACAAAGGATATGATATCATGGATTTGGGGTGGTGTCAAGGGGTTTTTTAATTTTTTTTTAAAAAGTTTTGGGGGTAAAAAATTTAGGGGTTTGGGGTATTGTGTTTTTTGAATAAAAAGATTATAATGTTTTCAAGGTTGGAAACACTTTTTTAGGAGGAGATTGTTATGATTAAATTATTTGCCGGAGAAAAAGGTGAAGGCAAGACAAAAAAACTTATTGCCCTCGCCAATGCACATTTGGAAGTTACCGATGGTCACATTGTCTTTATGGATGATGACAGCCGCAATATGCACGAAATACACCGAAACATACGCCTTGTAGACACTTCCGAATACCCCCTTTTGAATCATCGTGAATTTATCTGCTTTATTTATGGAATGTTATCCCAAAACAGCGACATTTCTGAAATATTTATTGATTCCCTGTCCAGTATTGTAAAAAACTTAAGCAACGGAGACCTCCTTGCTCTTAAATATGAATTAGAAAAAATTAGTAAAAATGAAGATGTTGATTTTTTCATTACATTAAATTGCAATCCTGCCGATCTCACCGATGAGGTCAGGGCGCTTATGGAATAGAAGCGCTATAATAAATATTTAATTATATTGTGCCCATTAGTTATTTTGATACTAATGGGCACTTTTATTAAAGGACAATTCTGAAAGCCACTCTTTGCCACAACTATATCTTAGCAATTTCGAGATACTCTTCAAAACAGCAATCGTAAGCATAAACATTGCCATCTTCCATAGCCCAAATATTTTCCGCAAATTTATTAAGGAAATATCTATCATGAGATACAAAAAGAATCGCTCCATCAAATTTAGTTAGTGCCTGCTCAATCCATTCCCGAGATTCAATGTCAAGATGATTTGTCGGTTCGTCAAGTATAAGCAGATTGATACTATTTTGCATAAGCACGCAAAGTTTTAAGCGGCTTTTTTCACCGCCCGACAGCGTCCTGACTTTTTTCATAATATCTTCGGACCTAAAATGAAAACCGACCAATATGCTCCGTGCTTTTTCCTCTTTTTCTCCGGTTGCATTACGGAAGGTTTCAAGTATGGTTATATTTGCATCCTCAAAATCAACAATCTGAGGCATATAGGCAATTTTGGCATTATCGCTTATTTTTATTACACCGCCATCTTCCTTTTCTCCGCCAAGAATCATTTTCAGCAAAGTTGTTTTTCCGCAGCCATTTGCACCAATCAGTGCTATCCGGTCATTTTTTCGTATGCTAAGATTAACTTTGTCCATCAAAATATTATCTCCGAAACATTTGCTGACAGAGTCAAAAACAACGAGTTCTTTTGCAGCGTGTATACCGCCGCTAAAACTATTTGTCATCTTTTTTGATGATATAGGTTTATCCACTTTCACCATATGGTCTATTCTCGATAGAATAGCGTGGTGCTTTGTAGTGAATCGGTTTTGCTCAACAAACCATTTTGCCCTTTCTTCAATTCGCTTGATTTCTTTCTGCTGCCGCTCATACTGCTGCGATTGAGATATAAACCTGCGTTGTTTTTCTTCAACATACCATGAATAGTTTCCGCTGTAAAAACTTGCCTTTCCATTATCTATTTCTATTATTCTGCCGGCAACATTATCAAGAAATACTCTATCATGCGAGATTGCAACAACGGTGCCGGAAAATTTACGCAAAAACTGCTCCAACCAGCTTAACGAAGATAAGTCAAGGTGATTTGTAGGCTCATCAAGCAGAAGAATATTGCAATCTGACAGCAGTATTCTCGCCAAATTAACTCTGGTTTTTTCTCCGCCGCTTAAGCGCCCAAAGTCACATTTACGCATTGCATCACTTATATTCATACCATTGCATATTTTTTCAAATTTAACTTCGACTTCATATCCGCCAAGTCGCTCATATTCTTCCATAAGCCGCCCATAGCGTGCAAGAGCAGCAGAACTGCCGTCTCCTTCTATACGCTTCATCGCATTGTAGGTATTAAAAACCTCTTTAAAAGAAGAGCGCAGAATATCCTCCGCAGTATCCCCCTCATTAAAAACAGGAATTTGAGAGAGCATCTCAATCTTTTTTCCGGCCGTTTTTGCGACATTTCCGCTTTCAAAATGTTCTTCACCGGTAATTATCTTAAAAAGCGTTGTTTTACCTGAGCCGTTTTTGCCAAGCAGGCCAACACGCTCGCCATTGTGAATTTCAAAAGAAATACCTTTTAAAACATGATTTGAACCATAAAATTTATTTAATTCGTTAACAGATATATCTGCCATTTTAATTCCTCCAAGTTTATAGCAAAATAAAAAAACGCCGGATGAACAAAGCATCATCCAAGCGTTTTGAATTTATTTTCGCTCGATTTGAAATGATGATTTAGCCAACTTTTAAACAATTGTATTTGATTTTGGACAGACTCCAAGACGGAACAAAAAATCGGAACGAAAATTTGCCGATACTTTCCAGCAAAAATTTAATTTTATCAAGCAGATACATATCATCAAAATACATGTCGCCAGTTGACTTTGTCATCACTTCACCTCCTTGGAAAAGCAGAATTTTAATTACTTATGCTAATTTTACCACAATCAATATAAAATTGCAAGCATTTAGTATAATTTTATTTTCAGCTCGGTCAATTGTTCCGGAAATACTTCATTTGGCGCACCGGTCATAGGGCATGAACCATCTTGTTGTTTAGGGAAAGCGATAACATCCCTGATATTTGCAGTTTCGCATAAAAGCATAATTAATCTGTCCAGGCCCAGCGCAACCCCGCCATGCGGCGGCGCACCGTATTTAAGAGCGTCCATTAAATGAGAGAACTTTTCATAAGCTTCTTCATAAGAATATCCTAAAATATCAAACATTTTTTTCTGCATGTCGCTGCGATGTATACGAATACTGCCGCCGCCAGCTTCATAGCCGTTTATGATAAGATCGTGCTGTTTTCCTCTAACTTTTAAAGGTTCTGTTTCTAACATATGGTAATCTTCATCCATTGGCGCAGTAAAAGGATGATGATTGGCATAATAACGCTTGTCATCTTCATCCCAAATTAACAACGGAAAATCTATAATCCATAAAGGTTTATAGCCATCAAATGCCGCCAAATCCTCTTTACGGGCAATTTCACAGCGTAAATTGCCCAAGGCATCAAAAACTATGTCATTTATATCGGCACAAAACAACAATAAGTCACCGTTTTGGCCATCCATCGCTGCAATAATCTCTTGGATTTTTTCTTCATCAAAAAATTTAGATATTGTTGTTTTTATTTCGCCGCTTTCTGTTAGCTGAATCCAAGCAAGACCCTTTGCTTTATAGGTTTTTACATATTCAACCAATGCATCAATCTGTTTACGGGAATATTTTCCACACCCTTTGGCGTTAATTCCCCTAACACTTCCGCCCGCATCTAATGCACCTTGAAACACCGCAAAATCGGAACCCGCAACAATTGCGCCTATGTCTACAAGTTCCATGCCAAAGCGTAAATCGGGCTTATCGCTGCCAAATCGTTCCATGGCTTCTTTATGAGGCATACGCAAAAACGGCGTTTCCAGCTTTACACCTATGCTTTCTTCAAAGACCTTTGCAATAAGTCCTTCAGATAATTTAATTATATCATCTTGGTCAATAAAGCTTTGCTCTATGTCAATTTGTGTAAATTCCGGCTGTCTGTCTGCACGCAAATCTTCATCACGCAAGCATTTAGCAATTTGGAAATATTTATCTATCTCTCCCACCATCAAAATCTGCTTTAATACCTGCGGTGACTGCGGCAAGGCATAAAAACGCCCGGGATTTACACGGCTGGGAACAAGATAGTCCCTGGCCCCTTCCGGTGAAGAATTTGTAAGAATTGGGGTTTCAACCTCCACAAAGCCGCAGTCGGACAGATAATTCCTTGCAGACATAGTGGCTTTGTGGCGTATGCGTAAATTTTGCTGTAATGCGTCCCGCCTCAGGTCCAAATATCTGTATTTCAAGCGCAAATTTTCAGACACACTTTCGTCACCAATTTGAAAAGGCGGCACTTCAGATTCGGAAAGAATTGCTAATTCAGAAACCATTATCTCTATTTTACCCGTAGCCATATCGGGATTTATGTCTTTTTCCCGCCGCAAAGCAACTCTGCCGGCAAAAGCCACAACATATTCGCTTTTTAATCCTTCTGCTTTCTCGAACAACTCTTCTTTTGTGCTTTCATCAAAAGCAATCTGCACAAGTCCTGTATGGTCTCGCAGAGTTACAAAAATTAACTGACCAAGTTTGCGCACTCTGTTTATCCAGCCCATAGCCACAACTTGCTGCCCTTCAAGTTTTTCATTAATTTCTCCGCAATAATGCGTGCGCCTGTAACTACCCAAATTTTCCATATTTATGCCTCCTGAATATACTTAAGAATCCCATTAATCGCAACTTCTGCGCTTTCTCCGCCCGACATACTTCTAACAGTAACTTTGCCTGTTTCCAGCTCAGTGCACCCAATGACCGCCGAATATTTGACATTAAGCTTGTCTGCATATTTCATCTGGGCTTTAACAGAGCGCTCTCCTAAGTCACATATGGCAGATATGCCATGCGCCCGCAATTGATATGCAATTTGCCCGGCTTTTTTTGCGCCTTCCACGCCCATACTTCCAATAAATATATCAATATTTTGCTGAAGTTTAGGCAGCTTACCTTGCTGCTCCAATATAATAAGCAGTCTTTCAATCCCCATTCCAAAACCAACTGCACCTGTTGGTGTGCCGCCGTGGCTTTCGATAAGATTGTTATAACGCCCGCCGCCGCAAACGGTGGCTTGTGCGCCCAAATCTGTTGAAGTAAATTCAAAAACTGTATGTGTATAGTAGTCTAAACCCCTTACAATGCCTTTATCAACAATAAAAGGGACGTTTAACGAAACCAAGTTGTCTTGAAGCTGACTAAAATGCTCCATGCAATCATCCGATAAATAATCCAGCGGTACAGGCGCACCGGTCAATACGCTTTGACAGTCCGGGTTTTTGCAGTCCAGCACGCGCATTGGATTCTTGTTCATTCTTTCACGGCACAATCCGCAAAGCTTGTCCTTTCGGGCATCAAGAAAGTTAAGCAGGGCCTCGTTATACCTTATGCGGCACCCCTTATCCCCTACTGAATTAACACGCAAAGTAAGATTTTCTACGCCGAGGCCGGTCAGAAAAAGATAGGCCAGCGACAAAAGTTCTGCATCAGCGGCAGCACTGTAACTTCCGAAATACTCTACACCAAATTGATGATGCTGGCGATAGCGGCCCTTTTGCGGACGTTCTGCCCTAAAAATCGGCGAAATATAATAAAATTTGGACGGAGCCGGCATGTTGTGCATAGAGTTTTCGATATAAGCACGCACAGTAGGAGCTGTCCCTTCCGGCTTTAGAGCGTATGTGCGCCCCCCTTGGTCTTCAAAAATATACATCTCTTTTTGCACAATATCCGTAGTTTCACCAACTGATTTTACAAATAATTCTACATTTTCAAAAATAGGCGTGCGTATTTCTTCTACGCCAAAAGCAGCGGTAATTTTGCGTATATGCGCTTCTATATAGTGCCAAAGGGCGGCATCAGCACCGTAAATATCTGCCGTGCCCTTGGGTCTTGTAATTGTAGCCGCCATGCTCTTACCTCCTCGTTCATAATGCTGTTCACAATACATTAGCATAATTTTGCTGAATTTGCAACCGCCTTGACTTAATAGTTAGGATAGATTATAATTGAGATGAATTATTGATTATCAAGTCAAGCTAAACCAAGGTCAAGGTGAAGAATGTGAATTTTATTAACGATATTATTGATACAGCATTATCCTTTGATGCTTCCGAACAAACAATGGCCATTGTAATGTCTTCTGTTTTTTTGCTGTCTCTTGCCATGCGCATTGCCCTTTTTTTAAGCTATAGAGGCAGTATGGCGCTTGTAAATCACGCTTCAAAAAACATAAAGACTAAGGATGACATAGCCAAGCTGCCCAAAGGAGCGCTTGCAGGCCCTTTGCCGAGAGCCGCCAGAGAATATGCGGCAATGACAGAAAAAGGCGTAAAAATAGATACTTTAGAGCTGGCACGTATGGATGTCCTGCGCAATCATTTATTGATTTTTAATTTTAAGAGCATGGAAAGATTTATACATGGCTTAGAGCGGGCTTTTCTCCCATTTTCCTTTCTCTTTGTACTTGCCGCCGAAGCCCGCATGGAATTTGTAGTTTTGTCAGCCGTTGTATATCTGTTTATGCGTATTTCTGCCGCAATTGTAGATATAGAAGCCGCATACGAAAGATATATCTCCACACTCTCCCATACTCTTTCCCGTGACATAGGACGCTTCTTTCCGTCGGATACTTCTGCTGCTATATATACCTTCGGCAGTGATTTAAAAACCTATTTAAATCGTCAAGCGGGGATGTTCAGCGATGTTTTAAACAAAATAAATTCAGAATTTACAGGAGCTATAAGTAATAATATAACTACAATGGCCAAGGGTCTTGATGCCACTTTAAACGCCATTTCCAAACAGGAAGCCCTGGATGGAGCAATAACCAAATGGACTGCGGCAATTGATAAAGCGTCCGAGCTTCAAAAAGTTACAGGGGCGGCATCAGAAAAAACAGAGGCCGCCGTTTCGGGCCTTGCTGCAACTCTTCAAACTGCCGGAAGCGATATTTCCTTATACAGCAAGACCATGAAGGAGGGCAGAAACGAGTTAAAAGAAGATATGGGTCGTTTATCGAAGGCCATAGAAAAATTAAACGGATTAAGTGCCAATGTAGGTCTGCACAGCGAAGCTGTATCTGATGAATTAAAACTGGTAAGGGAATACCAAAAAGTCCTTGAAATGTCCGTAGCCCAATACGAAACCTCCATGAAGGATTTAACAGCAAAGATGGGTGACGCTCTGGGCAAAATCATTGCTTATCACTTGGACGCTTCCAGCGACAGTATATCAAACAGCATAGCAGATAGCCTAAAGCAGGTGATTGCAAAAAACACAGAGCATGCAGAGCAAATAAGAAATATTTTTCAAGAAATACAGGAACAAAGCAAATATCAGACCCAGTTGCTGCTTAGAATCATTAATAACGATTAGCGTCAATTAGTCGCGGAGGACTGTTGTGGCCAATATAGCTATAAAGAAAATTCTTTTTTTTGAAAAAATTTACAACAGCAAAAAAAGCACCAAGAACTGTCTGGCTATGGCCTTGCGCTATTATCTGGGCTATGTGGTGAGCCGCCAAAAAGACTTTTTGCACAAGGCTAATTTTGTATTAACTTCACAGTCTTTTTCTTCTGATATTAACACGGTGTTTATGCAGGCTCATATTGCCTCCGAATTAGGAAATTTGGATATGGTGGAGGATTTGACAGACAAGCTTAAGCCCTATCGCAATGCAATGCGAAGCGGCGATTCCGCCATGTTTGCCAGATATATTTATTTCAACTGCATTGTTGCAATAGGAAAAGAAAAAGAAAGGGCCGCCAACAAGCATTACCGTGCGCTTGAGGCTTATTGCAGCGAACACCGCCCTGCCTGCGGGCCGGTTTTATTGGCAGCAGCCAATTATCATTTCAAAGAATACGGGGATGCCTTGGACTATTTGCACCGTGCCTATAAAAATGGTGACAGAAGCCCTTTTTTCTATGCCTGTTTGGGTCTTTGTTTAGAAAAAACCGTACCCAAAAGTTCTCGTGCAGAACTTTTGCTGCCGTTTATCCGCTGGGGCATTACATCAGGATATCATCTTAATGCCATTGTCGATAGAAATAAACAACATTCGGAAGATATTTTGCGCAGAAATCCGGTAGACGCAGAAAATCTTTACAGAGTGCATCCTATGGATTGGATACTACATATAGTTTGCACACGCAGAATGATTAACAACGACTTGTCAGAATCGGCTTTTTATTTCTATAAAGATGCAGAAACACGCCAGCTTCACTTTCCGCAGTTATATGATTTTTTGCTGCGCGCTGCTTACAAAAACGGCATAGAGGACATAAGCAGATATTCCCTTGCCCAATATTTAAAAATGGGAGAAGGTTTTGCAGGCAATTATTCAGAAATTCCCGCAGAAATCCTGCCTTTTGCCTATCATTTGCTGTTAAAAGCATCAAAAGACGGACAAAACGAAGAGTCTTTGGCCAGGTCAAAGCCCGATATGCTGCGTTTTGCAAGCTATGCCCTGGAAAATCGACTGTATGGAAGATATTATTATAGCTTGTATCGTTATTTGCTTGAACTGCATATATCAGGTGATAAGATTCTTGGTAAAGCCGTAGAATCAGCAGAAGATATAATCAAAAATCTGATGTTTACTTATGAAATTAGCTTTGACAATATCAATATCAAAAAAGTTTTGATACAAGAAGAACACAGGCGCAGTGAAGCTCTTCGGGATGTAAGAGGAAATAAGCTTAGGGCCAATCTTTGCGAAGGAAATTTTAAAATTACCTGCTTTGACGAAACTATGCGCAATATTATCGAATGCCGCCCAAAAATTCAAAAACTGGTGGAAAATGTTGATATACGCCTGTTGGAATATTTTTTTTCTAAAGGCCAGGCTGATACGGAAATTATAGTGGCTTTGGCATCCCATTATATGAATACAGCATATTCTGAAATGTCTCAAAATGCCGTGTCTGTTTATGAAAAAACAGCTTCTTCCGACCATATTGCTGTGTCGTTTAAAATGCAGGTGCGTGTAGCTCTGGGTAATTATTACGGAGCGCACAAGGCATTTGACCGAGCTATGGAGTATTATAAAGACATTGACGAAAGCAAAATTGACCCAAAATATCTGGAACAGATACTTTACACATATATACAAACAGGAGAAATAGACCGCGCCGCCCATCTTATTGCACACAGAGGCGAACACATTTTAGACAAAAATCTCTTTCATGCCATAAAGCGCATATCAATAGGACATAAAGAAACAAAATGGGCAAAAAGCTTGGCTTGGCTGGGTTATGAACAACTTACAAGGGGCTGGTATGACAAAGGTCTTTTGGACATGGTGCTGGAACATCATACAGCTGGTTTGAATGATTGGACGGCCCTTGCAAAAAGTCTGTCTGCGATAGGCGTTGTCGAGGTTGCTTTGTATACAAAAATTTTAACCAGGTCAATAGAAATTTGCAATCCCGGCAAAGATATACAGGTAATCTTTGTAAAAATGGAGGAGGCAGAGCCCGGTGCCGATATTTTGACAGACTTTGCATTATACCTAACCTATGAGATTATTATAAACGGCCTTGTGCCTGAATATGGGTCAATATATGCTATGGAAAGAATGTTTAGTAAATACAGGGATAATTTTATTGCATATGGTCTTGCGCATGTGTATATACAAAATTCCATTGCAACAGCAAAGTCCGGCGAAATATTAAGACTTGCCGTAGATGCCGCCATGAAAGATAATATATTGTGGCCAATTTTTAAAGACATTAAAGACAAACAGCTAATTCTGCCGTATATAGAAGAGAATGCACCATTTAGCTACCGTGCCCGCAATGTAAGCGAGGGTATTGTGCTTAGTTTTCATTACAGAGTGGATAATCTTGGAGAGTTTGTATCCGTCCCCATGAAATACCTGCGCTTTGGCCTTTATATCTGCCATGTGCCCCACTTTTACGGAGAGGAGTTGGAATACTATTTTCAGGAAGCAATAGAAACCGGAAGCGTGACCACAACACCTGCCAAAATTTTCAATAATCGTCCCCACATACTTGAAAATACAGATGATTTATATTATATTATTAATAGTGCCTTGATTTATGAGCAAATGTTTAAATATGATAATGTGGAGGAAATTGTTACGGGAAGGCTTGCGGAAAAACCATCTGCAAGGGCTAAAATTATGTAATAATAGCAATTTAATAACAAACGATACAGGAGGATAAACATGGGAACTTTAGGACTGGATTTAGAAAGAGGATTATATTTAGGCATTGACTTTGGTACAACCAACAGCGTAGTAAGTATTTATAACTTTAAAGACGGTGAGGCTCAAACAATACCCATTGACGGCGGCAATATCTTTCCCACAGCCATTCAATTTGAAACCGACCCGGAAGATGAGCAGAAATTAGCCAGAATCTTTGGCATACAGGCCAAAGAAGCGGCAGTTATATATCCTTTATCCACTATATTAAGCATAAAGCGTTATTTGGGCAGAGACGAGAAAATAAAAGTGATTGTGGACGAAAAAGAGCATAGCTTTACACCGGAACAAATTGCCGGAGAGATTTTAGGATATTTAAAGCAAAAAGCCGACCAATATGCACAAGATGAATTGGGTATAGACGGAGAATTTTCAGGCTGTGTAATTACCGTTCCCGCAAACTCCACCGACAAGCAAAAGAAAATGACCAAAACAGCGGCAATGTTAGCGGGTTTTGATGAAGATTCCGTATACCTGCGGCTGGAACCCGCCGCTGCCGCTATTTCTTATGCGGTAAACGAAACCAAAGATAAAACCGTATTGGTATATGACTTTGGCGGCGGTACTTTTGATGCCTGTATTTTGAAAATAACTTCCGGAGAAGACGGCGAACCCAATATTGCAATTGTGTCCACATACGGCGATAATGACTTGGGCGGCAATGACATAGACAAAATTATTATAGATATGATTTTAGAAGAGTTTAAAAAGCTTACCGGCAGTGAAATTGATTTATTTAATGACGATGCCGACGACGGCGTATCCAAACGCCAAAAGAAAGTGGCTCAAGTGCGTTTAAGTCAGGTTGCAAATCAGGCCAAAGAACGATTAAGCCAGTCAAAATCCACTAAAATCACTTTGGCTCCGTTTATACAAGAGCCGAAAATAGTAAATATCAATATAGAAATTACCCAAGAGGATTTTGAAAACTATAAGCGCATTAATCAACAGGCTGACCATGCTGATATCTTTGAAAAATTCAGAGACAAGAGCCTTAACGATATTATAGATTCTACTTTGGATTGCATCGACAAATGCCTTGCGGCAGGAAACCTTGCCGAAGCTGATATTGACGAGATTTTCCTTGTAGGCGGCAGCTCTTCCATACCTCTTGCAGAGCGCAAGATTAAAGAAAAATTCGGAAAAGAGCCTTTCCGCAGCAAAATCAGTCCTGCTTTGTCTATTTCGCAAGGTGCGGCGCATTACTGCAACATGATAATGATGCCCACAGTTAAAGGCCCTACCGTACAAGAACAAACCATACATCCGCTTGGCCTTGAAATTGCCGGCAGACGCTTTATGGAAATTGTAAAATCAGGAATAACAATACCGCGTGAAGGTCTTACAATTGAAGCAGGAGAGTTATTGACCACCAATTTTGACAATGTTCCTTCAATGGCTATTGTAGTGTATGAAAATACTGACCCTGCCGCAAAATCGGAAACCCAGCTTGTAAACCAGTCCGGCATGAAGCGTTTGGCGGGCACCAGTTTAAGAGGGATACCGCAAGCCCCCAAAGGCAAAGAAAAGGTAAAAGTTATTTTTAATATAAGCCAGGACAATATGCTTAAAGTTACAGCCAAGTCTACAAGTGTAGACGGCTTGGTTACAGAATTATCTGTAGATGAGCTATATTAAGCACAATGAGAGGACCAGCCGAAACATGGAGAACAATCAAATTTTGATGGCAGAAAGCGAAGTCTATAACAAGTGGACACAGGCGGCGGCGGTTTTGGACAAATTCGCCGCCAAAACCGCTTCCAATTGTTTTCGCAAGTTAAAATATTTTATAGGCTCTAAAATTAATACTTCCTGCGGCAATGATGAAAGTCTTTCATCTTATGATGTAGAGATTTATGACGCCTATATGCGCATCATCCGCTCCTATGAAGAAGTCGCCGGTATATATTTGGATGCCGATTCTCCTATAACTTCCCCCGGCATTAAAGCCATATGGGACGGCATATATGCTATCTTGATGTCCCGCCTTCTGGTAAACGGAGAAAAGGAAAGCTTTGTTAATCCTGTAGAGGCTGAAAAAAAAGAGATTGTATCCAGGTCCATTTTGGCAGCAAGCGCCCAAATGGATGTTTCTATTGCCAGAATTTTGTGGAACAGCCAGCCCGAATGGACTGCCCGGTTAAAGCGGCACTTGGTTTTTGATATAACTTTTGAGAGTTTTAACCAAGCAATAGAAGATATTTGCGAAAGTATCAGAAAAGAGTGTGCAGAGGAATTTTATCAGGTTTATACGCTGAGAGTAAAATCTGCCATAGCTAATTTAAATGACCTTTCTTTGCGGCATGATGTGTCATATTATAATGAGCTTCTGAAAGAAGAGCAGGATATCCTGAAGCAAATTGTTGTTGTGCAGGTAATGGCTTTGGAAAAAGCAGTATCCGAAGGCTTGGCGGAAGAAGATGAGGCAAAAACACTTGAAAATGCCCTTAATGTATTAAGGGAGACATATCAAAAAGAAAGTTCTGAAATAGCCCGCATAGACCGCCTGTTCAGCGAAGGTGCCGCCAGAAACCGTAAAAATATGGGTCAAGTAGTGATGGAGCTGGAAGACTTTTCCGAATTTGCCGCGTCTTTTGAAGAGGTAGTTCCTTTTAAAAATAATCTTCCGGCTATCTTTGAAAAAACTAAGCAGAATTTTACAGATAAATACTCCGTTTTTAAAAATCTTACAAACGAATATATAACAAAGCGAACGAGAGAGCATTTATCAAAATTTACCATGAAGGCAATATATAACAGCAAAAAGGACGTTTCACAGACAATACACATGGTTTTAGAGGCAAGCCGGTGTTTCGGAAGCATTTTAAGCCATTATGAAGAAAATAAGGAGCATTTGCTTACTTTGGGAGAGTCCGACATAATAAAAGGCGTGGCGGAAACTATCTTGATAAAAGTTGAGAGCTTGGATGAAGCGATTGTGGAATTTGAAAGAGATACAGATACAGTAATCGCCGGACTTTCTGCCGCCCAAACCGGCATTTTAGAATCCGACGAAGAAAAAATGCTGGCTGTTTTTGAAGAACATCTTACTCGCAGACTTATAGAGCTTCGCAAAGGCGAAAAAAAAGGCCCGCAAATTATAAAAGACACCGCATCTGATGGTCTGGATAAAGGTATTTGCGGAGAATATTGGGATAAAGCATTAAAGCCGCACAGCAAGAAAAAAGATGAAATCGAAAAAAAGGTTCTTATATTTAAACGTGACAGCTTTTTCTTTGAAATATCAACTTTTGAAGAAATTATGTATTATTCTGTATCCAGATTGAGAGAAGCTTCAGACAGCCGTGTTTTAGAATTTGTTTCAGAAATTGATAATCAATATAAAAAAATCTCGGATGTTTTAACAAAATACGGCATAGAAAAGATTGCTCCCGGCCCTCATGATTTCTTTAATCCCAAGGAGAATGAAGTGCTTATGGTAGAGGAAAATGAGGCCTTTAAGAAAGGTGAAATTATAAAAACAATGAACAGCGGATACCGCCAAAACGATGTTGTTATTGTAAGAGCAAATGTAATTGCGGCAAAATAACGAGGTATATAAATGTTAAAAATGAACTGGCAGCGTTTTCGTGATTTTTTCAAAGTTAACAGAATAGACGAGGACCATTTTGTGCTTGGCATAGACTTGGGCAGCGCCACTTCGTCCATAGCCTATTTCGACCCTTTACGCAAAGACAGCGAGGTTTTGGATATCAGCGGAGGATACGGCAAAACCTCCACACCTACCGCATTGCAATATATTGCCGAAAATGCAGAATGGATTTTCGGCGAATATGCAATTCTTAATGCCAATGGTGATGATGCTGTTCTTTCAGATTTCGTGACCAAGCTGGGTAACAGTGACTATTTGGATATCGGAGGCGAAGCCAAGCCTGCTCATGAAGTTTGCGCCATCTATATAAAAGAGCTTGTTGCCAACTGCCGCAATATCAATCCAAAGGCACAAATTGCGGGTATTATTTCTGTTGTTCCTGATTTTATATCCCGCGAGGCCCGCAAATCTTTAAAAGACGCATACCTCATGGCAGGTTTTGATGATGTGCTTATTGACATGACCGAAGAAAGAGAAGCCCTGCTTGCATATTATTTGCATAACGAGCAGAATAAAGCTGACCATAGGCTGATGTTATTGGACTTTGGCGCAAGAGGTATGCGAAGCAGTATATACAATATTTCAGGCGGAAAATTGGATTGCCTTTCGGCCGCTTTAGATGAAACATTATCCACATCTGTATTGGATTCGTCTATATATAATCTTTTCTGTAAGTATTATTGTGATAATAAAAAAATAGATAAACTTAAGCTTTCCAAAGGAGAGCAGGCAGGCCTTCTAATTTTTACTCACCAGCATAAAGACTTGCTTTTCCAATATGATGACGGCAGAGACTTGAAGCTATATTACAACTTCCCCTTCCCTCCTTTTTCACAAATTGTTTCTTTTGAAGATGTATACAGTATTGTGGCACCGATTGAAAGGAAAATCAAGGAGTTTATAAGAGGATTAATTGAAAAAATTCCTAATAACGAAAAAAATATAGATGTTATAATCGCTTCAGGCGGCGGTTTTGAAATGTCATGGGCCAGACGCAGACTGTCAGAATTGTTTCCGGATACTGCCGCTTATGGTAATATAAAATTCTACAAAAACCCTAAAGGCATTTTGTCGGAAGGGGCAAGCCTTTTGGCAGCAAGTAAATTAGGAGTTTTGCCGGAAATAAATATAAATATATCAGACAAGCACAAAATCCCTTGGGACATAGGCATAAATATTACCAAAGAAGGGCAAAAACGCTTTTACGCTATTGTTGAAAGGGGTTCATCCGTTTGGCAGAAACCAAAGAGCATATATGCCATTTTGCAGGATGACGACAAAAAAATAGATTTAATTAAAAGAGATTCCGGAGGAAGAGAGATACGGATTGGAGCCATCGTTATGGATGGTCTGCCGCAAAGACCTGCCGGTACTACAAAAATAGCTTTAAGCATAGCGCCTGTGGGTATTAATAATTATATGATAAATATTAAAGATTTAGGTTTTGGAGAGATTTTTCCTGCAAGTGATTTTGTTTACAGCAAGGAGTTGAAAATTGATTTATGAGATGGGAAGAGTATAAAAAAGAAATTGATGAAAAAGGTGCCGTGCCCGAAGATTGGTATATTTTAGGAATTGATTTGGGCACAACCAATTCTGTCATAAGTTATTGGGACAACAGCGCAAAAAAGCCCGAATCCATTGACACTTCAAATGGTTTCGGTAAAGTGCCTTTGCCCAGCGTGGTACAGTACAGGCCGGAAGAAGAAGGCCCGGGCGAATGGGTTGTGGGCGAAGAGGCATATCGTTCTGTTAAAATATATCCCGAAACCACAATACGTTCTATCAAACGAAAAATGGGAACCAATGAAACCGTAAATTTGGGCGGCAAAGACTATCTGCCCGAAGAAATTTCCGCAAAAATTCTGCGGGAACTTGTGGATTACTGCGGTAGTCTTAATCCAAAGGCAGAAATTGCCGGTTTGGTTGTATCTGTGCCTTATGATTTTGATGATTCCGCAAAAAAAGCCACTATGCGCGCCTGTGAAATTGCCGGTCTTTCCGAAAAACTGATTTGTCTTATGGAAGAGCCAAAAGCGGCGGCTCTTGCCTATAACTTCCGGCGGGAGCTTTCGCATAACGAAAAAATATTGGTCTTTGACTTTGGCGGCGGAACGCTGGATATCACCCTTTTTCATGTAGTGGAAAAAAGTGAAGGCAGGATAAAACTGCAGGTAATTTCCGAAGGCGGCGAAGCATACCACGGCGGCGACAATGTTGATGAAATGCTTTTGGATAAATGTTATGGGCTGATTAAAGATAAATTGGGACAGGACAGAGAAAGTATTTCTCCGGAAAACGGCGCGGAACTTATTTTGCGTTCAAGGGAAGCAAAAGAGCGTCTTTCCGGCGTTAAAAGCTTCCGTATACCCTTTACTTTCTGCATACCGCCTTTTGTGGAACAAATCTCAAGGGAGCAATTTGAAGCTTTAATATCCGACTTCACGGAAAAAACACGCAAGCTTGTTCTTAAAGCCCTGCGGGAAGCTTATACAGGGTCAGTATATCCTGATAATGTAGACAGGGTGCTGCTTGAGGGCGGCTCTTCCCAAATGCCTTGGATTAAGGATATGTTTATAGAAATTTTTAATGACGAGAATAAAATTTACACATCCGATAGGCCGGCGCTGGACATATCTTTAGGCGCAACATATTATGCCGCCATGAAAATGGGATTACTGCAAAGCCCCGATATGGAAACAGGCAAAGTAGATGTGGAATTTGAAGTTACCGTCCCTCACGACATAGGCCTTGAAATTCAAAACGGCAGCCGTAAATCCTTCTTTCCTATGATACGCAGAGGAACCCCTTATGCGCTGGCTAAAAAAAGTCATGTTTTTACGCTTTCGGGCAGTGCGCCGGAGGATATGGAAGGCTTGGACTTAAAAATTTTGGAACGCATTGACAAAGATGATAAGCTTGATGACTGCAAATTGATTGGCGAAGTTGAGATAAAGGGCCTGCCCCAAAGGCCAAGCGGCAAAACCCGCTTGCGTGTTACTCTTTTGGTGGAAGAAGAGGGTGGGCTTGTAAAAGGCAGTGTGGAGGATTTGGGTTTTGCTGAAGAATTTGCTCCAAGCGGCTATAACGAAGCCTTTGACCCATCCAGATTTAATAAGCGTGTAGTTGGCTTGGCTTGGCAAAAAAATTAAACTGGAGGTAATATCATAAACAAACAAATCAAAAAAATAAATTTAGTGTTTACTATTTCTGTTACTGTTATTATCGGGCTTATTGTGTTATCTATCATCCGCAATATCCCATTTGGTGTTAGCGCAGTATTTACAATCGGTATAATTCAAACAAGCATGTTGGCAGTTATAATTTTTGCTTACTTTATTAAGTTCAGAATATTGGCAATTTTGGGACGATTAATTGTTGTTAGTTGGTCAATATTTACGGTTATTAGCTCGCTAACATCAACAAATGAAGATGCTATGATATGGGCTTCACTATACGTAATTGCAGAAGTAACAGCAATCGCTTGCGGCATTCTTCGTCGTAAGGCTTTGAGTAATTATCCCACAGGAGATATACAATGATTCATCTTGCTGCAAAACGACTTGTGATACGCGACCCTAAACTATCCGACTTTAACAATTGGCATCAACTTATGTCCGACCCAAAAACTATGTATTACTTACAAGACATACAAACTCATGCAGAAGATGAAACCCTAATGAACTTGCAAGAAGCCGTACGGGATATTTCAAATCCAAATAGAGAGAAATATTTTTTAGTGATAGAGCTGGGCGAAAGCGGTGATTTTGTCGGAAGCATAGGATATACCGTCAAGACAAGAACGCCTGCCGGTAAAATAGTGCATCTTGGATACTTTATACTGCCAAAACACCATAACAAGGACTATGTAACAGAAGCTTTAAAGGAACTTTTACGCTTTGCTTTTGACGAGGATAATGTATACCGCATTGAAACAGGCTGCCTTGCAGAAAATTACGCTTCCGAACGTGTTATGCAGAAATGCGGGTTTATTTTTGAAGGGGCCTTTAAGGAATGTGAGTGGCATGACGGCAAAATGAAGGATAGGGTAAGTTACAGATTATTAAAATACGAATATAAAATGTCAGATAAATGAGGATGAAGATATGAAACAGTTAATATTAGTTGCAGATATGGAAGGCGCTTCCGGTATATTTCAATCCTCATGGCTGTGGAATGGCGGCGAAGATTGGCGCAAATATGGGCGGGAATGTATTACATCTGATGCTCTGGCCATTTGCAATGCAGCCATAGACTTTGGCATTGATGATATTATGTTGTATGATATGCACTTCGCAGGAAATCCGGAGTTTAACATCATATTAGAAAAACTGCCTTCTTGTGTCAGGGTTTTTGATGTACCAAACAGAGTATTTGATTGGCGCAGAATCCGCGGGCAAGCGGCCCAAAATCCTTTCGGCCTGATAACTTTCGGTCAGCATGCCAGGTATGGCACTTCTGATGCCTATTTTGAACATACAATTCAATCGCCTCCTATAAAAAACTTTTTCGCAAACGGCAAGCATATTGCAGAAATAGGCAGCGCTGTACTTAGTTTTAATGACACTCCCTATTTAGCCAATATCGGCTGTAAAGCGTCTATGGAAGAGGCATTAGAGTTATCCAACAGAATAATAACAATTCCCGTTAAAGATAAGGCAAAAAAATGGGAGCCTCGTCCTGAAGAAACATATCCGATAATTTACGAAGGTGTAACCAAAGCTTTATCACAGAATACAGATTCAAAATGTGTAAGCTTCGGTCCGCCTTACGAATTCAGTATGGAATTATGCGAAGGCTATGAATTTGATACGGCAAAAGAAATAAGCTGGAAAGGGTATGTCAGTGCAAGCAATGCCGAATGGTCAGCGCCCAATATAAAAATCGGCCTTGAAATTTTTAACTATGTCAGGGCATTGCTTAAAAAGATAGGCTCATAGAAAAAATAGGGAAAACTACAATTATAGATAACAAGATGGGAGGACTATACAATGAGTTATTTAGGAATAGACCTTGGCACCACCAATTCTGTAGCAATAATATATAAAGATTCCGCTGATGGTGTGGAGGTTGTTCGCATTGATGGTACAGACGAAATATTGCCAAGCGTGGTAAGTTATATGGAGGACGGCGTAGTTGTAGGCAATGAAGCTAAAAGCGGCGCAATAATTTACCCTGAATCCACCGTAATTTCCGTAAAACGATTGATGGGCAGTGACGAAAAAGTAAATATTGGCGAAATTGAAAAAACGCCGGAGGAAATAAGCGGCGACATATTGCGTAAATTAAAGCGTGCGGCAGAGGAGCAGTCCGGCGAATCTTTTGACGAGGTTGTTATCACTCACCCCGCCTATTTCAACGACCGCCAGATTTTTGCCACACGCCAGGCAGGTCTTTTAGCCGGTTTTAAAAATGTATTTCTGTTAAGCGAGCCGCTTGCAGCAGCAATAGAATATGGCTATCGTCAAGGATACGCCCAGACGCTGTTGGTTTATGACCTTGGGGGCGGCACCTTTGATGCCTGCGTTTTGCGTGTAGGCAAAGATGAAAACGGTGAAGAAATTTTCCAAGAGCTTGCCGACGTAGGCGATATGTCCCTGGGCGGTGATGATTTTGACAGCGAGCTTATACGCTGGATGAAAGAAAAATTTAAGCTGCAAAACGGCATAGATTTAGATACATTGGAAAATACCGAGCGCAAGCGAGTTATTCAAAAACTTAAATTTGAAGCGGAATCTACAAAGAAAAAACTATCGGGCACCAATAAAGCTCAAGTACGTATAAATCCGCTGGCTATAATAGATGGTGTGCCGCAAAACCTTTCTCTTGAAATTACCCGGGAAGAGTTTGAGGCACTTATACGCAAATATGTGGACAGAAGCCGCGATATAATTGAAGAAGCTTTAAAGCGTGCAGGCAAGGGGGCCGATGAAATTTCCAAGGTAATATTGGTTGGCGGCTCTACTTTAATACCAATGGTTAAACGCATGGTGGCAGGCTTTATCAAAGAGCCTTACAGAGCAACAGACCCCGCTAAATCCGTTGCCATGGGTGCTGCAATATATAATTATCTTATACACCTGCCCAATTCTAATGTAAAAGTAGGTCAGATAACCCGTCAAATTTTCGGCACAGAGGCCGTCATTAATGTAGCTACCAAAGAAAAGGGTCTTATACCCATTATACCAATGGGCAGCCCCATCCCTACCCGCATATCCGACGCCAATTTCGCCGCTTCGGGCGCATCTACCGTCAATGTGGACGTATATCAATGGGAACAGGGTCATGAATATGACAAAAAATACATGGGCAGTGTAATTTTGACCGGCTTATCCGGCACAACACAGCTGGAAATCACCTATGCCATTGATGAAAATAACTTATTTGAAGTATATGTAAAAGATATAGCAACCGGAAATACACAACGAGCAGAATTTGACCGCACCAAATTTACAGCGCCGCCGTCGGATGCAAGCCGCATGACAGGCGGAACAGGCAATGTTAATGTGGTTTTCTGTATAGATACTACGGGCAGTATGGACACATATATCAATGGAGTTAAAGACCGCGCTATCGAATTTTCTCAGATATTAGCCAGCAAGGGTGCTGCATTTAAGCTTGGTCTTATCGGCTTCGGTGACTTAAACGAAAAAGAAAAACCCAGCGTATACAACTTTACGGATGATGTAACCAGATTCCAAAAACAAGTAAACGGCATCCCCCGCACATACGGCGGTGACATACCGGAGTCGGCTCTGGATTCACTTGAAACAGCAATAGAACTTTTGGCAACCGCTCGCCATGATGCTCCCGCAAAGGCCATTTTTATACTGATAACCGATGCACCGCCGCATGTGCCCACATATTCAGGTAAATCTGTGGCAGACATTTGCGATATGCTTAATGCAAACAATGTAGTGACATATGTTGTGGCCCGCAAAGACAGGGATTCTATCGAAGCATACGACCCCGTTACAAAGCCGCATGGTAAATTTTATGACCTGTCCGATAAATTTTATGATATCTTGGACAATATCGCCGCCAGCATTGCTGAATTAATACGCTTGTAATATAGATTGGAGCTGCTACTTTGGCTAAGTTATACCTTGCCGTATCCCAAAATAATGAAGTCCATATCCCCTTTGAATTTTCCACGGGCATAAAAGTGTATTCCTTGGAAGAGGCGCTATATCACCAGTTTAACCACTGGCGGCGTGTATCACAGGATTTTCTTTGCGACTCTTTTATACGCTGGGTTGAAATGGATTTAGGACTTTTGTCCATAGGGGCAAAGCTGCGCAAAATAAGCGGTACGCCCAATTTTTCAATGCGCTTTTTAGCTTTTTTGACGGTGGTTGACTATTTGCCGAAAGAGGGTTTGTCATCTCTGCAAAGAGAGCTTGCAAACTGGGAGCGCCGCAAGACATGGGAAAAATTAGCAGAACAAGGTGATTATTTTACAGGCCTTGGTCAATATGAGAGGGCATATAATCTTTATTACAGGGCATTGAGCTATCAAGAAAACGAGAAGCTGTTAAACAATTGCGGCGTCGCATTATTAAATATGGGAAGATATAACGAAGCTGCTTCTAATTTTGCAAAGGCCTTGGTCTATAAACCGGAGAATCTGCAATTGAATTTTAACCTCATAGAAGCCAATATTTTTGCAGAAAATTTTAATAAAGCGCGCAGCCTGATAAACCAAGTGTCATCAAAATCACCGGATAATCCTGAAATATATTATTTTCAGGCAGAGATTCACTTCCATGAAAAAAACTATTTTGAAGCAATAAAATTGTATGAAAAATCTGTGGAAATGAAGTATGACCCGGAGTATATATACAGGTTGTGCGATTGTTATATGCGCATACGCCAGTATGACAAAGCCTTGTCTACAATGCAGATGATTAAGGAGCAAGATAAGGCTTTTCTTGTAAGGCAGGCTAAATATCATGCGGGAACCGGCAATGTACCTATGGCCATAAGGTCTATAGAAAAAGCTCTTCTTAATCATGTTGGCGAAGGTGAATTATGGATAGCTCTGGCCGGCTATCACCGCATGGATTATGACCTTACCAAAGCAAGCGGCGCCATTACAAGGGCACTGTCATTATCTCCGGAAAATCCGGCAGCGCTCCTTGAAGCCGCAAGAATAAGAAAAGCCCAAGGAAGAATTAAAGAATATCAAAGCGGGCTAAATAAAATTTTGACAAAACTTAAAAAGAATTATCGTGAAATAATTAGTGAAAAATGAGGGGAGATTATATGTCCACACCGCATATTGAAGCAAAATTGGGCGATGTTGCAAAAACCGTTTTAATGCCGGGAGATCCGCTGAGGGCAAAATTTATAGCAGAAAATTTCTTGGAAGACGCCGTGCAGTATAATGGAGTAAGGGGAATGCTGGGATATACCGGCAAGTATAAAGACATTTTAGTATCTGTGCAAGGTTCCGGCATGGGCATTCCCTCAATAGGCATATATGCTCATGAACTATACTCTTTATATAATGTCGAAAGCATCATACGCATTGGAACGGCAGGAGGCATTGCTGACGGCTTGGCGCTGCGTGATGTAGTATTTGCAATGGGTGCGTGCACAAATTCTAATTTCATGTCACAATTTGCTCTGCCCGGCACCTTCGCACCAATTTGCGATGCAAACCTTTTAACGGCCGCAGCAAGCAGTGCAAAAAAAGAGGGGATATCTTACAAAATAGGAAATGTACTCACCAGCGATACATTTTATGATGACAACGCAGATGCAATGAAAAAATGGCATAAAATGGGCGTATTGGCAGTAGAGATGGAGGCCGCCGGACTTTACGCAACAGCATCACGCCTGGGAAAAAAAGCTTTGGCCATCCTCACTATATCAGACATGATTTTCACCCACGAAGCAACATCAGCACAAGAAAGACAAGAAAGCTTTACAAATATGATGAAAATAGCCTTAGAAACAGCAATTTCGGCATAATTATGCTACTTGACACGCAAAATACTAAATGTTATAATCAATAGCATCAAACTTTCACTATTCATTCTTAAATCTTCACTCTTAACTTACAAACGCAAAGCGTTTGTTCCGGGGGCGTACTGGTTTCGACGGGGATTTTGAAAGCAAAGATAGCCATCCGCAGCGCCAACTGCGTTATCAAGGCAAACCCTTAAAAACAAACGACAATAACGATTTAGCACTCGCTGCCTAGTCTAAAGGCAGTTGTCAGCCCGGGTTCGCCTATCGGCCCGGAATCTGGCATCGACAGATAGGGAACTTCCATTATAGCCGCCCTGCTGTAATGGAAAGATTATAGGGCTGCCCATGCCGTGTGTTGCCGGTTTTCTGCGGTATGGGGAGAGGCCTGAGAACCGGCTGTGATGGGAGAAGTTTTTGCCGACGGGTTTTCGGACAGGAGTTCGACTCTCCTCGCCTCCATTTCCAATTTTTGACATACGGTTGATCTTACGTGAAAGGCGGTTTATCATGAAGCCAGAATATGCAAATTTATTCACATTTAATACGACAGGATTAAAAAACGACATTGTAGCTTCTTTTTTTTACGAATGGCAATGTAGCACAGATGGTGAAAATATGGAGTTAAGGAAGGAGCAGGTTGCGTCATTGGTTTTAAGTCTTGACGATGCTTTGAAATTGATTGATATGCTAAACGAGTTTAAAAAGAGGCTTAAAGATGGTGGTGTTATAAGTGAATAACATAATGGTTGCGTCCAATTTTAGTTCTACCCAAAGACATAATGGTATCTCAATCGGATTAAGCTCACAAATTGATGAAATTTTAAAGCAATTTACATGTAAAATTAGTAGCTTGCTCAAAGTTCCTGTGCCGGGGTACGTTATCTCTGCTGATGCCCTTGATGATGCCTATTGCTTAAAATTGTATGATGATTATTTAAACGACCCTGACCCAAGTAAACACGAAAGTATCCTAATTGAAGATTTTGCGAAGGAGCTTGGGGTTAAACTGGTATGAAGCATACCATAATCATTGAAAGGAAGGCTAAAAAGTTTATTGAATCGCAGTCAAAAGACCAACAAAAAAGGTTGATACTTGCAATTAATAATTTGCCGATGGGGGATATTAAAACTCTCCAAGCGACTAAAGATGTTTTTCGTTTGCGTGTAGGCGATTACCGAATAATATTTAAGAAGCAAGATGATGTTTTGACTATAACAATAGTTGATGTTGGAAACAGAGGACAGATTTACAAAAGCTATAGATAATCAATATTTATCACCAATATTAAATGGAGCTTATAATAGTAAATGTGTTCGACTATGACACATCCACCTCCATACTCTAAAGCCTGTAAATTCAATGTTTATGGGCTTTTTTATTTCAATAGTTGCACTAAAGGTTGCACAGTTGTCCGAAATATAATATAATTAAGGCGTTATAATATTGATTAACATGTCCTGGGAAAATCACAGCTGCACAGAAGTTGAGTTTTATTGTTAAGATTAATCATATAATTTCATATCAACAAATTAAAACAATTCCATCTTGTTGAAATAGAAAAAGAGGATAAGCAAATGATTGAAACAGAAAGGCTTCTGCTTTTGCCTTTATCGGCAAATCAGCTAAAGTTATGGATATGCGATATTAAGTCTTTGGAGGCAGAATTGCAGTGCTCTTACCGTGCAGAGCCCATCAAAGGAGAACTTTTGAACATCATAAAAGGCCAAATCTCATTAATAGAGCTTGACGAAGCTAACTACATATATCTCACCTTTTGGTTTATAATACGAAAAGACGATTGGACTGTAATTGGCAGCACATGTTTTAAGAATCTTCCTGATGCAAGCGGCGAGGTCGAGATAGGTTACGGGCTTGGCCCGGAATTTGAATCTCACGGCTATATGACAGAAGCAATACGAGCTTTATGTAAGTGGGCGTTGAAGCAAGAAAATATATCTTGTATAACTGCAGAAACAGACATCGACAACCCTAAATCACATGGGGTTTTGGAGCGTTGCGACTTTAAAGTGTACAAAACAGATGAGACAATTTGGTGGCGGCTGTAACTAAGTCATCCCTCTATACCGCTTCACGTATTTTTATATACATTTCAGTCACAAAACCTTTTTCCATAATTTGGGTACAGAATTATTTTGTACTTTTTTATTTTCCATTCACTACTCTATTTCCACATAATCACTTCCTATATCCACGATACCAACAATGTCTAAAAACATATCTTAACCAAACCTATAAGCCTTGTCTATGGCCTATTTCTGCCTTTTGCACAGAAATAGGCGTTCATAATTCAGTATAAATTATCCATAACAGGACCGCCAAAATGCTTAAAAATAGTTTGCACTGCCTGCCTATCGCTTGGCCCGCGGCTAAAGACGCAGATATAAGAATACCGGCAAAAACTACATGCCAATGTATTTTGATTTTATTAGGAAATTTTACAAGCCATCTACCAGTTTATTACAGCCTCATTTTAAAATCCTGATATCCAAAAGAACGTAAGGATTCTATATGTCCGTTTTTACGTAAGATAGCTATAGATGGTAATTTTACGCCATTGAATGTGTTGGTTTTCACCATTGAATAAATTGCCATGTCGGTAAAAACCAAGCGGTCACCTACTTCCAAAGGTTTATCAAAAGAATAGTCGCCAATAACATCGCCGGCCAGACAGCTAACACCGGCCAAGCGGTATTCATAAGCTTTTTCTCCGATTTTTCCTCCGTGTATAATATGCGGTCTATAAGGCATTTCCAGCACATCGGGCATATGACATGTTGCAGATGCATCCAATATTGCAATTTTCATACCATTTTCTACAATATCCAGCACACTCGCCGTTAAATAGCCGCAATTAAGCGCAACAGCTTCCCCGGGTTCAAGATAAACCTGCACATTATATTTGTTTTTAATTCGGTTAACCAAAGAAACCAAAAGGTCAATATCATAACCTTCTTTGGTAATATGATGTCCGCCGCCGAAATTTATCCATTCCATATCATGCATATATTTACCAAATTTTTCTTCTACAGCAGTTAAAGTAGCCTCCAAAGCATCTGCCCCTTGCTGACACAATGCATGAAAATGCAGGCCGCTTATGCCTTCAAGCAATTCCGAACGGAAATTCGCAAGCGTTACACCAAGACGGGAATTTTCTGCGCAGGGATTATAAATATCGGCGTCTTGTGTGGAATATTCAGGATTAATTCGGATGCCGCAACTTTTGGGTTTACACAGCGCTTTAAATTTCTGCCATTGAGTAAAAGAATTAAAAGTTATATGTCCGCAAACCTTTAGTATGTCTGCAATTTCATCTTCTGAATAAGCCGGGGAATAGACATGGTTTTCCCCCCTAAAATGGTCGTGAGCCAACTGCGCTTCATTAAGACCGGATGCGCATGTGCCGTCCAGATAGCGGCTTATCAAAGGATATAGGGCATACATCGAAAAAGCTTTCTGTGCCAAAAGTATCTTGCATCCTGTCCTTTCTTTAATTCCTGCCAGAATTTCAAGATTCTTTATAATAAGCCCTTCATCTACTATGAAATATGGCGTATTTAGCTTTGTAATATCAAAATTAACCATATTAATCCACCAAAACCGGGTCAAAATCTTCTCTCCAAGGCAGTCCCCAGCGATTTAATTCATCCATAAACGGGTCAGGATTCATTTCCTCAACATTAAATACTCCTGTGTCTTTCCAGCGTCCATCCATAAGGAGCATTGCACCTATCATTGCGGGAACACCCGTTGTATAAGAAATTGCCTGAGAACCCACTTCCCTGTAACATTCATGATGGTCACAAATATTGTATACATAGTAATTTTTGGGCTTGCCGTCTTTAATGCCCCTAAAAATACAGCCAATATTAGTTTTGCCCACCGTTTTGGGTCCAAGAGAAGCAGGGTCAGGAAGCACAACTTTAAGAAAATGCAAGGGCACAATATCTTGTCCATTAAAGTTAATGGGCTTTATGCTTGTCATGCCCACGTTTTCAAGACATCTGAGATGCGTCAAATAACTCTCACCAAAAGTCATAAAGAAACGGATGCGCTTAATGCCTGTAATATTTTCCGCTAAAGACTCCAGCTCTTCATGATATAACAGATACATATCTTTTTGGCCAACTTCAGCAAAATTATAATCACGCTTAATTTCTAAAGGCGCAGTTTCTATCCAATTTCCTTCCTCCCAATATCTTCCGTTAGAAGTAACTTCTCTTATATTAATCTCCGGGTTGAAGTTTGTTGCAAATGGATAACCATGGTCCCCTCCGTTTGCATCCAAAATATCAATATAATGAATTTCGTCAAAATGATGTTTAAGTGCATGCGCAGAAAAAACGCCGGTTACGCCGGGGTCGAATCCGCAGCCTAGTATGGCCATTATTCCGGCCTCTTTAAAGCGCTCTCTGTAAGCCCACTGCCAAGAATATTCAAATTTAGCAGTGTCCGGCGGTTCATAGTTGGCAGTATCCAAATAATTTACTTTGGTAGCCAGACATGCATCCATTATAGTAAGGTCTTGATAAGGAAGTGCAAGATTAATAACTATATCAGGGTTAAAGCCTTTGATAAGGTCAATCACTTCCTCCGTATTGTCCGCATTTACCTGAGCCGTGTGTACAATAGTTTTTCCGCCTGTAAGTTTTGCAGCCAATTCATCGCATCTGGCCTTGGTGCGGCTGGCTATCATTATTTCGCTGAAAACTTCAGAATTTTGGCAACATTTGTGAGCGGCAACAGCGGCAACGCCCCCTGCGCCTATTATAAGTGCTTTCCCCATATTTTTCTTCCTCCTATATCACAAGTAAAATCTCTCTAAGTAATTTACAGGCCAGGGCTGTACTAATACCGCTGCTGTCCAAATTTGGTGCAAGCTCTACTATATCACATCCTATAATATTAAGTCCGCTTAATAAGCTAATAGCTGACATCAGTTCCGTAAAGCTGACACCACCGGCTTCCGGCGTGCCTGTCCCCGGAAATGCTGACGGGTCCATCACATCCAAGTCCAATGTAAAGTATATGGGCACATTTTGCAAAGAATTTATATCATCCTCAAAAGTGTCCAAATTGAATTTATTTAGCTTTGTATGCGTCTTGGCCCAAGCAAATTCCTCTGCCATGCCGGAACGTATACCGTATTGAAATATTTTTCCATTGCCCAAAATATCATGACATCTGCGCAAAACCGTGGCATGAGAAAGTTTTTGCCCCAAATATTCCTCCCTCAAGTCTGTATGAGCGTCAAAATGAACAATATGCAAATCAGGATATGTCTTTGCGCAAGCCCTTACGGCACCCAGCGTCACCAAATGTTCACCGCCTATCATTAGCGGGATTTTACCGTCAAGCAGTATCTGTCCTGCGGCGGCTTCTATGATGTCCAAAGCAGGTTCAGGACGGCCAAAAGGCAGTTCCATTTCTCCTGCGTCATATACTTTTAATTCACATAAATCTTTATCTTGATAAGGCGAATAGGTCTCTAAGCCATACGAATCCGTACGAATAGCATGCGGCCCAAAACGAGCGCCCGGGCGGTTGGATGTGGTGGAATCATACGGTGCGCCAAAAATTACAATCCTTGCATCATCATAAGATGAATCGCAGCCTATAAAATTCTGCAAATTTCCGGTTTTGTTCAGCAGTTTTCCTCATCCTTTCACAAGTCAAGCATTTTCTTAACATAAGTAGGCAAGGCAAAAGCGCCTTTATGCAATTCTGTATTATAATATTGCGTAGTTATGCCCATACTATTCCATTCTTTGCTAATATCCATCGGCCTAAATCTCTTTGATGCATAACCAAAGAGCCAATGTCCGCTGGGATAAGTCGGAATATGAGCTTGATAGGCCGAGGTTATAGGGAAAGCCGTACGCAGCTTGCTGTAAGCTCTGGTCATGGCATCGGCATCGGCGGTATAATAAGGGCTTCCCAATTGGTTGACGCATATGCCGTCTTCTGTCAGTGCATTATAGCAGCTTCCGTAAAATTCCTTTGTAAAAAGCCCTTCTCCGGGGCCAAACGGGTCTGTGGAGTCAACAATAATAAGGTCAAAGTCTTTGGCCTTGCGTATAAACTTTAAGCCATCCTGATAGTGGATAGTCAAGCGAGGGTCGCTAAGAGCCGACGCTGTTTGAGGCAGATATTGCTTGCATACATCCACCACACAAGAGTCAATCTCTACCAATGTCATGGCGGAAATATCAGAATATTTGGCCAATTCCCGGACAATGCCGCCATCCCCTGCGCCAATAATTAATACATTTTTAATTTCCGGATTAATAGCCAAGGGTATGTGAACCAGCATTTCATGATACACAAATTCATCTTTCTCTGTAAGCATCATTATTCCGTCAAGGGCCAAAAAGCGTCCGAATTCATAGGATTCAAAGACATCTATGCGCTGATATTCGCTGGTTGCGCTGTATATTTGTTTATCAATCTTTATAGACAATTTTACATTGTCCGTATGATTTTCAGAATACCAAAAATCCATGTAATCACCGCTCTCTCAAGACAAATATCCGATTTACATCCTCATCCTGTGTCCCTGTAAGGCTGCATCCTTTTTCTTTGGCATATAGTATATAATCCACAGCATCTTGCGTCATTTGTTCACCGGGCGCAATAATGGGAATTCCCGGAGGATAACACATGATAAGCTCTGACGAAATTCTGCCTTTGCTGTCTTTAAGGGTCACGATTTCACTTTCACTGTAAAATGCTTCTTGCGGAGAACATGCAACTATGGGATGTATATACTCATAGTTAAGCATGCCCTGCATATTCCCCTTATATTGCCTATATATTTCCGAAAGGGCAGAACACAACCTCTCAATGCCCTTCATTGTGTCGCCAATAGAGATATATGCCAAAAAATTACCTATGTCCCCAAATTCAACCTGTATGTCATATTCATCCCGCAAAATATCATAAACTTCCCGCCCGGCCAAGCCGGTTTTAAGTGTATTAACCGACAGTTTTGTCAAATCAAAATCAAAAATACTGTCTCCGTTGATAATCTCAGAGCCAAAGGCGCGGAAACCTCCGATATTATTAATTTCTTCCCTTGCATAACCTGCCATACGGCTAACTTCATCAAAGATTTTTACGCCGTTTAAAGCCAGGTTTTTGCGGGAAATATCCAGCGAAACCATAAGCAAATAAGAAGCCGAAGTGGTTTGAGTCAGATTGATAATCTGCCGTACATATGCGGCATTCGGCTTGTCACCAAGCAGTAAAAAAGAGCTTTGAGTCAAAGAACCGCCGGATTTATGCATACTGACAGCAGCCATATCAGCACCGGCCGCCATTGCAGAAACAGGCAGATTGCGCCCAAAGCTAAAATGAGTGCCGTGAGCTTCATCCACCAAAACAAGCATATTATGACTGTGCGCCAGCTTAACGATGGCGGGCAAATTTGAACAAACTCCATAATAAGTTGGATTGTTTAAGAAAACTGCAACCGCATCTTTATTTTCTTCTATTGCTTTTTCAATATCTGACAGTTTCATTCCCATGGAAATACCCAGTTCAGGCTCTACTCCTGGGTCTATATAGCACGGAACAGCGCCCGAAAGTATTAATGCAGACAATGCACTTTTATGAACATTGCGAGGCATCAAAATCTTGTCCCCGCTTTTGCAGGCAGACATAATCATCGCTATTACAGAAGAAGATGTACCGCTGACCATAAAGAAAGCGTGAGCGGCGGAAAAAGCATCTGCGGCAATTTCTTCGGCCTCTTTAATTACAGATACGGGATGGCACAGAAAATCCAGCGGCTTCATAGAATTTACATCCAAACTCATGGTCTTTTCTCCAAGAAAAGCTGTTAATTCTGCGTTGCCCTTGCCCCGCTTATGCCCGGGCACGTCAAAAGCCACAACACGATTGGCCTTTAAGCCCTCCAGCGCCTCCATAATAGGTACTCTCTGTTGAAGGATTCTATCCACTATTCATCCCTCCCTAGTTCTCATTGCACTAATTCTCCCTGGCAAAAACATTTGTACCGCTAAAAATCTCAATCATTTCTTGACGCAAACTGTTTGTTATACCCAGCCTGACCTTGGGAGGAAGCTCGTATACATCGCTGTTAAACAAATAGTTTTGCAGATTTACGTCTTTTATAAGCATCTTTGTATGAAATATATTGCTCTGATATACATTAATATCTATAGCATCATACTTTTCTAAAGTCTGTGTATTAATATAGTTTTGTATACTGGTTAAGTCGTCATCAATAAAAATCTTCTCGCCATGCACATCTCTGGTAAAGCCCCGCACTCTGTAGTCCATAGTTATTATGTCAGAATCAAAGCTTCCTATAAGAAAATCCAGCGTGGATAGTGGGGTAATTTCACCGCAGGTAGAAACATCAATATCTACGCGGAAAGTAGCAATAGAAGTCTCCGGATGAAATTCAGGATAGGTATGCACCGTTACATGGCTTTTATCCAAATGCGCCACAACCGTGTCCGGAAGCAGGCCAAGCCGCATACTTTCTTCCGCAATCAAAAAAGTTACAGACGCCCCTTGCGGGTCATAATCCTGTTTGGATACAGAAAGCACAGTCGCCCCTATCATTTCTGTTAAATGATGCATTATGCCCGTAAGACGGTCAGAATTATACTGTTCGTCAATATAGGCGATATAATCCTTTTGTTCTCTTTCGCTTTTTGCATAGCAAATGTCATAAATATTAAAACTTAAGGACTTGGTAAGGTTATTAAACCCATACAATTTCAATTTATTCGGCAATGCCATTCCACGCCCTCCTTAGTAAAAATGAAAAAATACCCGGATGTTTAAGGCAGATTGATACACCTAAACACTTAGGTAAATCAGCGATTTTATTATAAAATAACGCATTTGCTTTGTCAAGGAAATTTTGGGCCGTAAATTAATTAATGTTTAAGCATCTGCAAGCCGCTGCCGATAGGCGTTAAACTTACTTAAAATGCTGATGGGAATACAGTATCAATCATAATATGACAAACATAGGGAAGGTATTATTTTTTTACAAAAAACATAAAAAAGAGCTTGACTAACCATAAAATTTAGTATATAATGGATTTGTAAAAGAGGATGGCATATAATTTGTCAATTCCTCCATAAGCAACATGGGCGTTAAAAAGTGCTTGTCTGTAAAGGCTTCTTGGCAGATATCCCCAGACAAGCACACCCAGGCCCTTAGACCTGATAATAATTATAATCTCACTCAGGTCTGCTTGTCAAGCCGAATTTAAGCCTAAATTCCAAAAGCTTGGCAAAACACAAAATGACCGGAAACAGTGAGGTGTTTTTATTTTATCCTGCGTTACAGCACAAGAAGAATAGACGAATTTTACAGGATAGTTTTGCATAGCGAATTAAGAAAGAAACTGGGTTTGGAAACAAACACAGAGGTTATGCTTGCGACTATAGGAAGTATAGTTACTTTGCAAAAACTTAATAAAAGAGATATAACACGAAGATATATCATCATACCAATCGATAACTTCGGAATAATAGTTTTGCCTGCTGAAATAAGAAAAAATATGGGATGGGCAGCAGGTGATGAAATTGATGTTTATTGTGTGGATGATGAAATGGTTATTTTTCACAGGGATAAATCTAAACAATAACTATAGCGAACAGTATTTCTATTTTCGGAGGAAAGCTTTATGAAAATTCAATATTATTCCGGTTATTTTGACGGACCATTGCCCGAACAAATGGCAGAGCTTCTGCGCGATGATATAACCAACAAAAGCTCGCTTGCCATAGTTTGGGGCAGCTGGGCTATTGATGAATATTTCGGCATTGTAAAAGATATATGGCTTGAACCCGCAGGCATTGCGTTTAATGAATATCATTTGATTGATTCAAGAATGCCAAAGGAAAAAGCGCATGAATCACTGAGAAACGCTTCCGCTATTTTGATGATGGCCGGCAATACAGTCCCACAACATGATTTTTTGACGGAATATGAATTGTCCGACCCAATAGAACAAAGTAAAGCCGCTGTTGTTATGGGATTTAGCGCAGGGGCCAAAAATATGGGCCTGAAATGGGTTTGTTCAAAAAGCGACGGATATGAAGTGGAAAAAACCGATATTTATGACGGACTCGGCTTAGGAAATTTTTGTTATGTTCCATACTTTTCACCGGATAATGAAGATTTAATTAAAAATGATTTACTTCCGTTGTCGCAAAATTTGGATATATACGCCACAGCCAATGAAAGCTTTATCCGTGTAGAAAATGGCAGGGTTACGGCTCTGGGTGATACATATTTGATTTCAAATTCAAAGATTCGTATGCTGTAATTATTAAATCAAGGGGGATAAGCTTATATGGAAAATAATATCATCAAAAACTACGGCAATAAGTTAAACCTTGAAGAGTCGGAAAATTACTTGCTTTGCGGAGCCTTGGCAAATATAATGTTGACAAAAGGAAGGCCGGATTTTGACTATTGGTTTTTCAGCGGTGTAACCGGAGACACTTTCACCCAAGTATTCAGCCGCAATTTTAAAAATTACTATGATTGCTTGTCAAGCGCCGTATTCGGAAAACCCCATCTTGATAAAATATTTAATGCTTGCGGATATGAATATACACTTATTGACAATATGGAATTTTTTAGAAATACAGAAAAATATCTTCATAAAATTAAAGAATGGATAGATAAAGATGTGCCTGTAATTGTAAAGGACACCGAAGATAGTTGGTATTCAATTGCCGTAGGCTATGAAAATAACGGAAATTCAATTTTGATATTTGATATGCTGGGAAGCACGCCGCAAGAATGCAATTTCAATCTTAGCGAAGAATCTAATTATTCGTTGGTGTTTGTAGGCGACATGGTAAAAGAGATATCCCTCGCTGAAGTTTACCGAAATGCAGTTTTTGATATCTCTAAATTATTAAGTAAGGAATCGACAAGCAAAGTTTCATTCGGTAAGCAAGCTTTCATTGACTGGTCCAAAAGCTTGCTTGCGGGCAGGAATGATTTTTTATTAGATTATATTGACTGGGTAGGCATAAATGCTCATATGACTACTTTTTTAAATAGAAGTGCAGATTTTAATCCTAATTTGAAAAATATAATCGAACAGTTAAATGTCTTTGCAGTAGAGCATGCAAATCTATACCGCCGCCTGTCCGATAATGCAGAAAAAATTATTAATAAAAGGAAAAGGCGTATAGTAAAAGAAATGTGTAAAGAACTGGATGAAATTTCGGTTAAATGTCAAGAAATTGTTGATTTGCTTGAAAGAGAGCATGTTTAAATCACTGTAGGATACGCAGAAATAATAGGATGCATTCTGCGAGGGGTGTAAATAACGCAAGACTTGCTGAACAAATCATTGTTAAGGTAATAAACCAAAGAGCGCACTTATGTACCATAACGAGTGTGGAACGTGTATAAAATCTATATTTTCTACATTAGGAGGTAGTGATGAAAGGCATCCCCTGTTACGATACATTTGTCAAAATCGACCCAATAACAAAGGGTGCGTCAGACGACAAAAAATATCTTGTTGAAACTATAAGTGGGCAAAAATTGCTTCTGCGTATCTCCGGCATTGAAAACATCGGTATAAAAAAAGCTGAGTATGAGATGTTGGAGCGTGTCGCTACACTTGGTATTCCTATTCCGCAGCCCATTGATTTCGGCGTATGTAACGATGGTAAAAATGTCTATCAGCTGTTGAGTTGGCTTGAAGGAGAAGATTTGCAATCATTGTTACCAAACATGACCGAAGCAGAGCATTATGCCTACGGCTTGAAAGCCGGCGAATTACTACGTCGAATCCACACTATTCCCGCACCAAGCAATGCCGAACCTTGGGAAGATTGGTTCATGGAATATGTACAAGAATCAATCGACTGCTACAACAACGAGAATGTAAAATTTGAAGAAGCAAACGCGCTTATAAAGTACATCCAAAACAATACACACTTGCTTAAAGGTAGACCACAAACGCTTATCCATAGCGATTTTATTGATACAAATATTATAGTCATGCCGAATGGCAATCTCGGCGTTATTGACTTCAACTACGAAATATTTGAAATGGGTTATGGAGACCCATGGGTAGATATAATTTTTTTAGAAGAATGGGATGACGAAATAAGTCCACGCTACTCCACGGGCTTTGTAAGGGGCTACTTTGGCGGTGAACCGCCACAGGAGTTTTTCAATATACTTGCGTATTATTTTGCTTGTGATGCGTTAGCCGCATTAGGCGAATTATATGAAGATGGAGAGCCGGAGGAAGGTTTGGTTGATGTGCAGCGCGTTCTGCGCTGGTTCGACAACATGAACAACCCTGTGCCAACGTGGTACTTAAAAGGCTTTTGTAGCGCAAAATAAACATTAGTAGCGTTATTTTAACCCTTCACAGATTACGTTCTATATGTTTATTCATACTATAAAATAACCACCACTCGATTAACGCGTGGTGGTTATTTTATAGTTAATCAATATGGATTCAATTCTAAAACCCAACTCTAAAACTCAACACCAACACCATTTCAAATTCTCCGCTTTCATCAGTAAGCGTTATGCTCATGGCATATTCTCCGGGTTCAAGACCTAAAGCAGGTCTTACTATAAACTCCTTTTCAAAATCCACAGGTATTAACAGAGTATCATTAAAGAAAGTAAGAAGTTCGGGATATAACACAAATGCTTCCGTGTCACCGTATAGAACTACTTTCAAGTCATGAACAATCCCTTGGCTTGGATTACTCAATACTATTGTAAGAGCAATATCATCAAGATATTCTTGAGTGTATCCGTATTCCAGTAAGCCAAAATCAAATTCGCCGTTGGGATTTAGTTCAATATAACTTATATCTTCCTCGGACACATACATCATGTCATGCATATAGGATATATGCCGGTGCTGCACCGCACCATAAACCTCTATTTCGTGTATAGTAGGCTGGTCATTGGGGCCTGTTCGCCATGTATGGAAAGTAATTCTTACATAACGGGCCAAAACAGCATCAAAATCAAATACCCCTCTTGTGCCTATGGCATTGCCTCCTGCTGCAATGACTTCATGTACCAACTGCCAATTAACGCCATCAATGCTTACATGAATACTAAAATGATTTGTGCGGTACCCTTGAGGGTCACGCCACTCATACAGAATAACTCTGTTAACACTCATAACATTTTCAAGGTCCACAAAGAACCAGGGAAGGCCGTCACCGCCAACAGGAGCCCAGCGATTTTGAGAGCCTGTGGTTATACCGTCTGTTAGCAAGCTTGTCGAAATCCATGCTGCGGAGTGCGTAGATGAGGCTGTTACGGGTCTGTGGAGAGCAAGGTTTTCAAGAAGCACAGTATTGTCTACAGGCGTCACATTAAGATGAACTTCCCAAGAATTAAAGCGCCTTTGATTAAAGTTCGTCAACTGGCCT